>Ga0194112_10000745_pt1 | contig 47541 bp, 63 predicted proteins | sample TA2MahC400mmetaG_FD_146191 | JGI IMG/M metagenome (GOLD analysis project Ga0194112, IMG submission 146191) | Freshwater microbial communities from Lake Tanganyika, Tanzania - TA2015016 Mahale Deep Cast 400m | ecosystem: Environmental > Aquatic > Freshwater > Lake | place: Tanzania: Lake... | reverse complement strand
GCAAGAAAGAGCAAGTTCTTTACTTAGGCACAGTCATAGGCCTTGAAGAAGGCGAGACTTTAGAATTCGTAAGCGCAGAGTCTGAATACGCCGGCGGATGCCCTTTCCCGTTCTGCCCTCACTAGAAAAAATGATACACTTGTACACTGGTAATGGTGGCGGAAAAACTACTTCTGCATTAGGGGTTGCTATGAGAGCCTTAGGCCAGGAGAAGAAAGTTGTGATGATACAGTTTATGAAAGGGCGTAAAGACGTCGGAGAATATAAGATACAAAAAAAATTGAAAGGCTTTAAAATCTATCAGTTCGGAAGAAAAGAATGCATCAAACCTGTAGACATGCCTACTAAAGAGGACAAGGAATTGGCGAAACAAGGCTTGGCATTTGTTAAAAAAGTCTTGAAGGAAAAGCCTAACCTTCTCATTTTAGATGAGGTCAACCTTGCAGCATCTGTCAACCTGTTGGATACAAAAGAAGTTATAAAAGTTTTGAAAGATAAGCCTAAAAGCGTTCATGTTATCATGACGGGAAGGTTCGCCCCGAAAGAATTTGAAGAGCTGGCAGACATAGTGACAGTTGTAGATGACAAGAAAAGGGTGGAGAGGAAAGCAGAAAAAGGCATAGAGTATTGAAAATAACCATTTCTTTAAATAAATATTTATAAATAAATTTGTCTTTTTATACACGATGGGGTCAACACAAGAAATTGTTCAAATAGAAACTGGTGAATCAATAAACATCAAACAACTAAAAGACGCTTCTTCTATTATTCAAATGGTTCAGTTAAGTGATGGCAGTTTAAAAAACATATTCAGTTTAAACAAAACAGATGAAATTATTTCTTTTGACAAAGAACATCTCAAATTTAGTAAAATAAAAGATATTCAAACTAGACTTCATAATAAATATATTTACTTAGTTCTAAAAAATGGCTTTCGTGTATTATTACCCTCTAATTTTGAACTGTTGACCACACATAATGCTAAAATATTTTCTAAATCAGTTTGTGAATTTAACAAGAATGATTTTATTATCCTTCCCTCAAAATATGAGACTAAAAATATTAGAATTAGGTTTGATCCATGGCAATTTGGTGATCATTTATACGTAGTCGGAATCAAGAAATGGTATTTAAAGGAATTGAATAATGTTATGGCAAAAAGAAATTTGCTACTTAAAGATATTGCGAGTGAACTAAAAGTGCCTTACTGGTTAATAAGAAGGAATGCTTTGTCTAAGGATAGTATCAATTTTGGGTATCTTAAAAAATTTATAGGAAAATATTTGCCAAAATATAAGATTTACGAAATGTTCAAGTATTCTGAAGGATTAAAAAATGAGCCAAGTGCCACAAAATTTGCTAAGTTTTCTTTTGAGTATAATGAAGAATTAAGTTATTTAGATGCGGCCATTGTTGGTGATGGGCATATTGTAAAAAATGAAAAACAGGCAATAATTGAATCTACAGATGAAGAATATGGGAAAATATTACAAGACTTATTTTATAATGCACACAATTATTACAGCAAAACTATAAGGATTAATTTACCGGGCTCTCTTGCGTATTTTTATGCAAATATTTTAAAAATCCCCAAGGGAAACAAGGCCCATATTGTTAGTTTTCCACCAAACGCCCTTTTAAGTGACAATCAAGTTTTAATTAATGCGTTAAAAGGGATAATAGATACTGAAGGAAGTGTTATTGTTGATGATAATCATGTACATTTAAGTATAACAACAAGCAGTTTCAAACTCCTTCTAGGGATTACATCCGCTTTGTTAAGAATCGGTATTTTCCCGAGTATTAGAAAGTCCAATAAAGATAGTACTTGGACAGTGACTTTGTCTGTGTTCAAATTGAAAAAATTATTCAAAAAGATTAAAAACTTAAAACATCCTAGAAAGAATAAAATGTTCATAAAGCTTAAGAATAGAAAATGTACTGATACAAGAATAATACCGGATATCGGTGAATTAGTCAAAAATTCAAGAAAAAAAATAGGATTATCTTCTTTAACATTAGCTAAAAGAATAGGATTATCTAATACAAGTGCGATAGAGAAATCAGGCAACTTTTCTAGAAGGACTGCGCTTAAACTTAATAAAATATTTAGAGACGAGAATCTAAGAAATATATTATTGAAGGATTTATATTTTAGTAAGGTTATATACAAGAAAGAACTGAATATAGACACGAAATTTATTTTCCCAAAAACAGATAATTTCTTTTTCTTAAATCATATCCCTGTGAGGTGTTTGTCTTGAAAGAATGTTCGTATTACAAAAAGCTAGAGAATAAAAAGGTACATTGTCAGCTATGTCCACAATACTGTGTTATTTCCCCTGATAATTACGGAAAGTGTAAAGCGAGAAAAAATATTGATGGCGAGTTCTATTCTATGATATATGCAGAACCAGTTTCTATAGCGGTTGAACCACTGGAAAAAAAACCAATTTTCCATCTTTTACCTGGCACCAATGTATATTCGCTAGGAACGACGGGATGTAATTTAGGATGCCTTTTTTGCCAGAATTGGCGGATATCACAAGCATTCCAAGAAGACATGCCGGGGATACATATGGAACCAAAAGAAGTGGTAGAAAACGCGATAAGGGAAAAATGCCTGAGCATAGCATACACTTACACAGAACCGAGTATCGCGTGGGAATATGTTTATGACACTGCGAGGCTGGCTAAGAAAAAAGGTTTGAAGAACGTGACGGTAACTAATGGCTTTGTAAACTCTGAGCCAGTAAAACAGTTATACAAATACATCGACGCTGCTAACGTAGACTTGAAAGGATTCACAGAAGAATTTTACAACAGTCTTTGTTCTGCAAGGTTACAACCAGTATTAGACACTTTAAAACTACTGGACAAGTTAGGGGCGTGGATAGAAATAACTAATCTGATAATTCCTGGATTGAATGATGATATGAAAAATATAAAAAAAATGTGTGAATGGGTAAAAAAAGAACTAGGGACTGATTATCCTTTGCACTTTTCCAGATTCTTCCCGTGCTATAAAGTTATGAACAGACAACCAACGCCTTTCGAAACTCTGAAAAGAGCTTATCAGACAGCAAAAAAAGTTGGGATAAAATACGTCTATGTCGGTAACGTCCCTGAAGAAGATTATAATCATACTTATTGTCCTAGGTGCAGCGAAACAATTATAAAAAGGACTAAATATTTCCAAGTAAGTGAGGATAAACTGAAAAATGGCAGATGCCCAAAGTGCGAAACAAAAATCGAAGGAATATGGAAAAGTTGAACATTTAAGAGGAAACGTTCTAAAATACAAAGGTATAGAAATAGGAATATTCGAAGAAGAACCGACAGACAAAACACCAGCAAGAATAGCGCAAGATGCAAGAACAGGAAAAGACTTCATATACATGGTGGATACTGTGCCAAAAAAACTTTACATACCAATACTAGAACATGAACTGTATGAGATAAAACACGGATATGATAAGCATGAACAAGCTGATAAGTATGCAGAAAAAATAGCAAAAAAACTAGGGCTATCAGAAGATTTCAAAAAATTCAAAACTAAATGGATAGAAAGAAGAAAAAAATTAGAAAAGGAAGGATTATGATGGAATGTCCGAATATTAAAAAAAATTTGAAAGACTGTAATTGTACTTATTCTTGTGACAAAAAAGGTATGTGCTGCGAATGCATAAGACACCATAGAAGCAAAGGGCAACTGCCGGCATGCTATTTCTCAAAAGATGCTGAAAAAACTTATGATCGAAGCATTGAAAAGTTCTTAGAATCACATAATTAGCTATTTTTTTTCAAAAAGGTTAAAAAGAGATAACCCTATTATTATATTATATGGGTGTTATTAAGAAGCTGTGGCGTAAGCATAAAATATTATTCATAATACTATTAATAATCCTTGCAGCATTGTTATCGTTCTTTAGCGTTAAGGCTTTTTTGTACGTCAAGTTCTTGTTAGGCAATGATATTATAGTGAAAGTAGAAGCTGATAAGGAAGACTTTTTCTTAGTAAGAGGTGAGGAAGGTGTTGTAAAGTTTAAAGCTTCTGTTACTACTAATCCTTTCTGCACTGCAAGATGTGATTACAGTTTTAGGGATCTTAGCAGGGATTTATACGTTGACAAGGGCGTTTCTGTATTAAGGCCTGGTATGCCTTTAGAAAAACAGTATGCTCTTAATGTTTTGAGGCTGGGTTCTGGTCAGGAATTATACCGTTTCGAAATGAGCTGTACTAGCGTCAATACTTGGCTTTGCCACACTGAAGAAGGTATTATCACTACTAGGAGTATCTTGATAAGCGTTAACTATGACTTAAATGATGAAGACAAACGAAAGAAAAATATTGTGAAATCTGAGCTTGAAAGTTCAACAATAAGGCTAGAAAACATTTTGGGGGAAAAGGCACGGCTTGATGAAACATTGTCTAGTCTTAACAAGACTCTGACAATTGAAATCTTAGAAATAAAATCCAATAATATAGGTGTTCTGACGTCTAAAATAAAACAGGAATTGTTGTCTTTCAAAGAGTTGTTTAAACAGGATAAGCACAGCTTGTTAATTGAAAGTATACAAGGATTAGAAGAAAAATTGGTAGAAACAGAATTAGCAGTAGAGGATTTAAAAATAGATATTGAAGGTTTGTTAACCTCTTATAACTCTTTCATAGACGAACTAGCAAATGTTAGAAACAAACTAGATTATCTTAAGAACAACATGCCTGATGATAAAAATTTTGTAATAAGTCTAAACCAGACTATAAATGATTTTAACAAGGCTGTTAAGGTAATAAACGAGAAGAATAGTTTGGAAGAGAAAGAAACAGCGTTAAACGCTACTTCTGAAAGTATAAGCGGCTTATCATTATCTTTGCAAGAATTGACAAGCCTTCCTTTAAGCAACTTAACAGTAGACAGTCTGGACGAAACTTACTTGGGGAAAGTATCGTTGGCAGAAACTTATTTACCAATAAGCTCAGGAATAATCTTTGAAGAGTCGCAGCCTCAATGCTGCGTGTTTAAACAATGCAATACTTGCTGCATTAGTGAAGAATGCAATAATAACCCTGACACTTATCCTGTAATGTTAATACATGGCCATGCAGTAAGCGAAGGAGTCTCAGCAGAATATAGTTTAGAAGGGTTTACAAAGATACAAACAAAGTTAGAAGAAGACGGGTACTTAAAATCAGGAGTCATAACATTATATTCTCCTCAAGCAGTAACTCCGGGGCTTTGGGGAAAGTCTGGAAAGCCAGTAGTTGTAAGGACTAGCTATTATTTTGACGTGTTTCAAGAAACACCTGAGAATTATATAGTCGTTCAGACCAAGAGTGAAAGCATAGACGCTTACGCGATAAGACTGAAAGAATTAGTTGATGTAATAAAGTACAGGGCTGGAAAGCCAAAAGTCAACCTAGTAGCTTTCAGCATGGGCGGCTTGGTGGCGAGAAGATACGTCCAAGTCTTCGGAGACCAGGACGTTGACAAACTAATACTAATAGGAACGCCTAACAACGGAGTAGTTGGAGAAATCGCAACAGTGTGCCCTCTTTTAGGATCTGAGTTAGAGTGCAGGGACCTTACAGAAGGAAGCCTGTTCTTAAACAAGCTTAACAGAGGATTAAAACCTAAAATACCAGTTTATACTATAGTCGGCACTGGATGTTACATGGGTGTCGGACAAGGGGATGGTACAGTATTAGAAGACCATGCGACACTATCCTGGGCAGAGAATCATATTATAAAAGGTGTTTGTACTGGCAAGTTTAAGCCTTTACACTTAGACTTGTTAAAGCCAGAACTTTACCCTGAAGCTTATGAAACCTTAGTAAAAATCTTAAAAAATGATAAAAGTTAAACTTAAATAAAGAGTGTACTCTTAAAACGTAGGTGATAATCTTGGCAAAAACAAAAAAGAAAACAACAGAAAAAAAATCTTTACCTAAAATCTCAACTTTTTCAGACGGTTTAAGATATCCTTGGGGCGTTCCTAAAAGGTTATGGAATATACTCTGGGCTTTGATACCTGTCCTGGGCTGGTTAGCTCTTATAGGCTATTCTCAAAATATAATAAGGGCCATAGTCGCAGGTAATAAGAAAGATCTTCCTGAATTCATAAGTTTCGGTGAAAACCTTAGAAAAGGCTTCTTGCTTTTTGTGAAAATGCTGCCTTTGGTATTAGCATATTTTTTCATAACCACAATCCCTGTAATAGGAGGTATAGCAGGTTTTGTAGCAGTAGTGTTCTTCATGCCTTATTTGATAATAAACTTGTTCATAACAGATGATTTTGGAGAAAGTTTTAATATCAAAAAAGTGTGGGACAACGTTTTTAACAATTTAGAAGAGTACTTGATAGCTTATCTTAAGATGATAGGGTTCACACTGGTGTATGGTATACTTTTGATAATACTGATAGGAATTCCTTGCTTACAATTCGGATGTTGGTTCTTCCTAGCCGAGTTTTACACAAACCACAACTAAATCTTTATTTTATCTTTTATCTTCTTTGTTAAGGCTTCTATTTCTGCTACGTTAACGTTGTCTACATGCGCTTGTGGCAAAGCGTCTTTCTTTTCTGACTTTTTCACTAGGTAGTCTACGACATCCTTATGTGCTGATCTCATGTCTTTATTTGCCATAGTAAAAAACTAATGGGTCAGGGTATAAAAAGTTTATTTCTCTAAAAGTTATAGGTACAATAAATATTTTAACAAGGCCTTATCAATAATAAACATGAAAAGAGAGGTTTTGAAGAAGTCTATAGCGTTTAGGGTTTTCTCAGTTATAATCATGGCTGTTTTCTTCTATATTGTAACAGGATCTTTGGAGCAGATGACGTATTTTACACTGTTAGTAGAAGCTATAAAGACTGCGCAGTATGCAATATTCGAAGTGGGATGGAAGAAGTATAAAGAATATACAGGGCCTAAAAGGGTTCAAAAATAATTATTCTAATTGCAAAAACTATTTAAAGCCGGTAAGAATCAATTTTTTTCAGAGGTGATTGGAGGGTTTGCCCTTTGGGTGGGCTCTCCGCATAATTTTCTCAACAACTTTCGCGATGAAAAGACAAAATTTTATTAAAATTCTTATAATATTGGATAACCAATATAAAGAAACAATAAAAAAGAGGGAAGCAGATCTTAAGAATATAAGAAAAACTTCCCTCTGTTCGTTACTTCTTCTCCTGTTTCTCTTCTTTGCAGATGCAGGGTCTTTTGCTGAATCCTAGGAAGAGGAACATTATCACGTTCGCGATAGGAATCAGCATCAGGATAGCAGTTAACCAGAAGTTGAAACCGCATTTTTTGCCGATAAGCCCCCAGCAGATGAAATTGATGACGGCACAGGCGATGGTAAAGACTGCTATGATGAAAAAGGTCATCAAGCCAATCGACAAAGCCATTTGATCGTTTGTCATCCTGCTTCACCTCCTTATTAACAAGTTTTGTTAAAGGTTTTTGAATGCTTATTCGCAGACTTCCTTGTAGTCTTCAGGCGTCTCTGCTGTTGGCATGCAAATCCAGAGAAGGATGTAGGCCAAGAAGAAACATCCCTGGGTGCACAACATCAAGAAGAGTAGTATGCACCTTATGATCCATGTCTGAATCTTGAACCTGTAAGCGAATCCTGCACAGACACCACCAAACCATCCGACTTTCGGGAACCTGTAAAGCTTGTTATTGCTTTCAGCCATTACTTCTTCACCTCCTTGTTTTTAATATTTTTAACATGCACTTTTTGGGTAGGATAGAACCTCCGGCGTCTTCGCCATATAGGAAGTGTTCTTATACACTTTGTTTTGCGTTTCCGGTTAACCAGACTCATGAAATCCACCTCCGACTCTGATTTTACGTTCTGAATGGTGAGGGCATAACTGTAAGAATGAAAATGATCACACAAGCCCATCCTTTGATCCGGTTCTTAAGATTGAGATCTATCATCTCATTGTTCAACGGAGGATGGTAACTGCCACCTAACAATAGGAGCAATAATGAGAAGATAATCCATGTTGGGCTGTGGTAAACGAACATGCACACGATTCCCCATGCTATGAAGCAGTAGAAGAACGTTTGCATGTATTTGCGGAAATTCTTAGCCTTTCCGAACATGGCATAAGTGACGTGGCCGCCATCAAGCTGACCTATTGGCAACAGGTTTAGCATTGTTACAAAAAAGCCAAGCCATGCAGCGAATATTACAGGGTTGATTGCTAAAAACTCAGGGGGCACTCCTTTGATGATGTAAGACATCGCAGTGTACAACAATGAGGCTCCAAGCATCTTCGACAAAGGTGAATCATAGACAGGCGTTATAGCTATGCCTATTGCCATCATCACGAAAGACGCTACGAAACCCCACAACGGACCAGCAGCTCCGACATCCATCAACGCGTTCCTGTCGTTAGCCATCGACTTCATCTTTATCACAGCACCCATGGTTCCTATCCCTATAGGTATCGGGATGAAGTAAGGCAGTGTAACGTCAAGTCCGTGCCGTCTCGCATTGATGTAATGTCCCATCTCATGCGTGAAAAGAATGATCAGCACGGTGAGAGAGTATAACATTCCTGCGAACAGGCTGCCGCCGAAAAGTGCAGAGCCGCACCATACCGTCGTGATGACCGTTAGTACAAAGAGGATTATGTTTGTCAAAGGGATTTTAAAACCCATCAAAAACACCTCCTTTCAAAATGATTTTCAGGAAAAACTTAGGGGTCTTAAGGGAAACCTTTCGACCCCTTCTAAAATTTATCTGCCTAATAACCTTCCGATATCAAGGTACACCGTGAAAAGCATCAGAAGTATTAACAGCCAGAAGAAAAGCGACTGGATAATATTCATCGTTTCCTTCTTTAACGGCTTGCCTCTGACCGCTTCTAAACCTAGGAACATGATATGCCCACCGTCCAGTACAGGTATCGGTAAGGAATTCATAATGCCTAGGCATAAGCTTATCAAAGCTAATAATGTGAGGAAGCTGAAGAACCCGTCTTTCGCTGCTCCAGTCATTAATGATACGATGAGCACTGGCCCTCCAAGCCCTTTTTCTGCCTTGGCTTTTTTTGTGAAAATCTTGCCTATGAACACATAAGTCAAGACGTAAGCGTTACCGCAAGTCTTTGCACTTTCTAAGAAAGCTTTCGGAAGAGGCATTCCCTGCGCTAAGATAATCTCACCTGTAGGCGCAATGCCTATAGCCCATCTTTCTACTTTCGCACCGAACTCGTCTTCCGTTTCTACTTTGACAGGCGTGATGCTTACTTCTTTTTCTTCTCCATTGCGGAGGATTGTGAAACGGATTGGTTGCCCTTGGGATTTGCGAAGCTCTGCTGTGACTCCCTCCCAGGTTTTTACTTCAACACCGTTAACGCTTTTTATCTCATCTCCCTTTTGGAAGACTGACATTGCAGGCGTACCTTCTACAGGGTTTAAGTTAAGCTTGTACTGTTTGACGCCGTGCATGTTAACCAGTGTGAGCATGAGGAGGGCAAAAATGAAGTTGAATACTACTCCTGCTGCTAGTATTTGTAGCCTTGTGAGTTTGGACTTGTTGTTGTAATTCTTGTTCGGGTCATCGCTCTTGTCAGATTCAAGCCCCATCATATTCACGTAACCGCCGAGAGGGATTGCGCAGACTTTGTATTCTGTCTCTCCCTTCTTGAAACCCCATAACTTCTTGCCGAAGCCTATAGAGAATTCTTTAACACCGACTCCAGCTCTTTTGGCAGCTATGAAGTGTCCGAGTTCGTGAATAAGCACTAGGAAGCTTAAACCTAAGAAAGCAACGACCACTCCGAGAATTGTGAATAATACGTTGGTCATTGCTGAACCTCCTTTTTAGAAAAATTTGTTGGATTAACTGATAGGTTTGTAATTGATGACTTCTTCGTCTTTCTTTTCCAGACGTTTCGCTTTCCGCCAGCAACGCAGTCCCATCAAACCAGTAAATGGGCTCATGATGAGGCAACCGTAAAACATGACTCTTGTTACTTCCTGTTCTTCTGGCGTGGCTAAAGAAGGCACGATGAAATGGATGATACCTGCAAGTACTAAGTACGAAAAAGTTAGGATAAAGAAAAACTTGGACAATTTTTTAAGATCAGGCTTCTTTTTTTCCATACAAAAACTAAGACCTCCTTCAAATTTTTTTAGAACTATTTTTTGTGGCAGCCGCTGCAAGGAGTATAACTAGGACCTGCGCCTGCTTTTGTGTGGCATCCTACACAGCTGTAAGTGCTGCTCTTAGTATGGAATGCGCTGAAAGGTTTTTCATGGCATTCTTTGCATTTCTGCGGAGTGCCCCCTTCTTCCAAAGACATCGCGTGATGGCAGTCTTCACAAGCATAAGCTTCAGCGTGTGCAGAATGGTTGAATGTTACATTGCCTTTTGTTGATTCAAATATTATAATATCCGGAATTTCAGACCCCTTCACTTCAGGTTTTACAACTTCAGGTAGTTTGACATTAGGCTTTTCAGTCTCAGGCTTTACGACCACTTCTTCCCCCTTCGGAATGACAGACTTGTTCTGTGCTGCTTTCCATGGATTGAATATGTAAATACACACACAGGATACTAAAATTATTGACAATACTATTAGCAATTGCCTCTTCATAAAATTTTTACCTCCTTAGTTTAAATTTTTTGTTGGTTTGTTAGTTGACTTATATCTTGATTTTCTTCTTCAGCCATTTACCTAATGCGATACTACATCCTATAATGAGGTATACTGCAAAGCAGAAAAACATGAATGCAATCAGTGCATTTCCTGCTTCTGGAGAAAGTCCTGCATAACCAGCATGTGCTAAAGAAGAAAAACCTAAACATGAAACGATGATAAAAAGCAAAGTCTTTTCTTTCATTAATCAACACCCCCTTTTGGATTTTTTTAATATTCTTTCAAGACTTTTCGTCTTGTTATTTCCAAAAGTAAAAGGAGGAAGCAAACAAAGACTTTGAAAGTTCACTCCCTCCTTAAAGATTGTTACTGTTACTTTAGTATTAAATTAGTTTTGAGCTCTTCGACTTCGATGACCCAGTAATCTCCTCTTTCGACACCGTGGCGTTTCACCAGCTTTCCAGTCACTTGAACATACTGGTGTTCAAATGGGAACAGGTTGATCTTTTTACCCATCATGTCAATCTCGACGAGTTTCAGTTCTTTGCTTTCGACTTTTAAGGGCTGATCAACTTTGATAGCCCATCCTGTCGTCTCGCCACCGATAACAATGATATGCGTCAATTCACCCATGACTGTTACTGTCTCTCCTTCTTTTGCCGCGTACGAACAACTGCAAAAAAAGAAAACCATTGCTAATGCTAACAAAACCTTTTTCACAAACTCGCCTCCTTTCTTTTTTATATCTTCAGGACTTCTACCCTATTATTTTCAAAAGTTAAAGGAGGAAGCAAACCGTGATAAAAGGTTTACTTCCCCCTAAAGTTAAACCGTTGCACAATTATCACTGGCAGTTAGGCACATAGGGCAGTTGTGTTGAGTCAGCGGCCCAATACACTCTGATATCCACAGACCAGGCATAATTCTGGTTGGCGGAGATGAAGGAAGCGACCCGGACATGCTTTTCGTAAGGGTTGATGATGAAGACCCCGTGCGCTTTGTCTCCGTTTACATTCTGTCGTGATTCGATGCAGACGAAGGCGTAAAGTGGTACGTTTGTGTTGTTGTCAACGTAGAAGTCGACGCCGTAGTTGTATCCGCTGCTGTCGTACTTGTTTTCGCCGTACACTGACATTCCATTGCCGAATGCGTTGGTAGTGATGAGCATCACAGCTGATAACAACAAAAATGCTAAGGCTAATCTCTGTTTCATAAACTATTCTCCTTTTTTCTTTGTGAATTTGTTGTTTGTTTTGTCTCTTTTTTCAAGAAGCGATTCTACCGTTTTTACTTCACACTTTGACTTTGGAGAATTTCACCCGGTCCCCTTTTTTCTCTGCGTACCATAAATCGACTTCGACTTTTGGGAACATTTCTTTTAGGGTCTCGCGGATCTTTCTGAGGTCAGAAATCTGCCTCTCTTTCAAGATAGGGATGGTGATGTTGCCGATTGTGATGTTCTTGTACCATCCGCAGTCTTCATGCGCTATGCAGACGATTCTGCGTAAGTTATGGTTGTCGCGCAAGAATTTCACCCAGCGTCTTCCCACCCATTCGAACTTTTCGATGTACGAAGCGGCGATGAGGACTTGAGGACCTCCCGGGATTACCAACACATCGGGCTTCGTCGATAAGCACTTGCTGATGAATTCGTTGAAATGTTCTTGGAATCGATGGTCGCTGCAATGAATGACTAGGGTGTCTGCTTTGCTTTCGTTCAAAGGAATTGAAGAGGTGAACTCGTCCTCGGAGAATTGAGGCTTGTGATGAACGGGTTCTTCCTCAACCTTTTTCATTTCGACCGGTTCTTCGTGATGTTCTTCAACGATTGGTTTTGGTTTCGGTTCAGGTTCCCATATTCTTTTTGGATTCTTTTTTTCCATGCAACCTCCTTAAAAAAGGGAAAGCGGAAAGAAAACTGGTTCCCGCCTTCCCTTAAGGTTGTTTACTTCTCTTCTTCAGGAGACTTCTCAGCAGACCCGCCTTCGATCTGTTTGATCTTGATAAGGTCCTGAAGTTTGGTTGTGTCGATGCCAACGGCCTTGAACATCTCAAAAAGCTTCAGTAAGGTGGAAGGGCCCGTTTGTGCAAACTTCGCGATGGCACCGCCGCTTTTGCTGTCACCACCGATGTCGACGATTGAGATCCTGTCAACGTTGCCAAGGGGTTTTGCGATCTCACCCATGACTGGAGCCAGTTTCTCAAGCCCGGCAGGAATGATTTCTTTGAGAGCTTCAAGAATCTGCAGCATCTTGCCTGCTTCGTTCAGCTCTTTGAAGGCTTCTGCCTTTTTCAGGACACCTTCTGCTTCTGCAAGGAGTTTCATCTTGATGACGTCAGCTTCGGCAGTACCTTTCGCAAGGATGGCCGCTGCTTCACCTTGGCCTTCAAGCTCTTTCTTCTGTTTCTCTGCTTCTGCTTTTGCGATGGCAGCCAGCTTTTCACCTTCAGCTTTTGCGATGGCAGCCAGCTTTTCAGCCTCAGCAGGTTTGATCACACTGGCCAGTAGTTCTTTCTCTGCCTTGTCTGCTTTGGCCAGGGCAACCTCTGTCTCTTTCAGCGTTCTTACCCTTTCAATTTCAACCTGTTTCTCAACAACACCTTTCTTCGCTTCAGCTTCTGCAAGCGGGCCTGCTTGTCCGGCGATTGCCTGCTGTTTCTTGATGTCAGCATCATAGAGGGCTTTTTTTACTTCTTTTTCCTTTTCAGCTTCGGCAATCAGGGCGAGGTTCTCGTTTTCTCTCTTCTTGCCTTCCATGTTAGATGTGGTTGCCCGGATGGTTGCATCGCGCTCAGCGTCAGCCTTGCCGATTGTTGCATCTTTCATGACCTCTGCAGTTCTTTTCTTTCCAAGAGACTCGATGTAATGGTACTCGTCATCAATCTCTTGGATCGTGAGGACGTCAACACCGAGGCCGATCTTCTTCAGGTCTTCACCAGCTTCTTCGAGAACTTCCTGGTTGAACTTCTGCCTGTCAGAGACGATTTCCTCTACAGTCAACCGGCCGACGATGGCCCTGAGATGGCCTTCAAGGTTCTGGTAGGCGATATTTTGGATCTGGTCTTTGCTCATGCCAAGGAAGCGTTCTGCGGCAAGGACAAGTGAAGATTCATTGCTTAGCACCTTAACGTTGGCAACGCCCTTGACATTGACGAGAACTCCGTCCTTGTTCGGGGCCCCTTTGACTGCTAATGGCACTGTGAAGACGTTAAGGTCCATGTACTCGACGTTTTCAAGCAGGGGAATCCTGATCTTGGCGCCGCCTGCTACGATGTGAAAACCGATAACTTTTACGATTTCTTTGCCGTCTACCATGCTTCTGATCTTCTTCTTCCGACCGTAAAAGATGGCCACCTTGTTAGGCGGGACGCGGACATAGTTCTTGCTTATGATCTTCAAAACCATGAGCAAGGCCAGGACGACCAGGATGATCATGAAGGGAACGAATAATTGGCCAAAAAGATTTCCGAACATAAACTGTACCTCCTTTTAGGATTTTTAGTGTGTTCTGTACCGTGACAGAACTGGTTAAAGGTTTTTTGAACTTCTTACGCCTTTTCGACGATGACAGCATCTCCCGGGCATTCGACGATCTTGACTGAAGATCCCACCGGGATTTTCGCTCCGTCTTTTGTCCGTGCAGATAGGTAAACCATTTGATTCTTGAGGACGAGGCTGACCTGTCCGAGGCCGGATGACGGGATTTCAATCTTCACTTCTGCTACTGCGCCCAGCATGTCTGATGTGTTGATCGTTGAAGATGCCTGTTGATGGTAGAAGAACTTGATGAGCTGGAAAGCGATGAGACCCATGATTACTCCGCTAATCACCCCTACACCAGAGCTTAACACGTAGGATAAGTCGTAGAAACGGGAGATTGCGCCGCAAGCACCGAAAGTAGTGAGGAATATTGAGATAATCCTCATGCTGAACGGGCTTGGTCCACCAGCATCATCGGCGTCACCATGATCAAGGTCATGATCATGATCAATATCATGGTCTACGCTGACATCATGATCTGCTTCGTGGTCTCCTCCCAAAAAGGCAGACACAAAAAGGAAAAATGCTCCGACCAATGCGATTGTGATGAATACTAACATGTCTTTTTAAACTCCTTTCTTTAGATTTTTTGTTGGAAATATTTGGAAGAGGTAAGAAATCTTAGCTTTACCTCTCCCTGGATGATTGTTTAGTTACTTTTTCACTTCTTCTTTTTCTGCAGGAACGGTCTTTTCTTCTTCTTTCGAGTGGTCCTTCTTTGCTGTTGCAGCGATGAAAGACAAGAACATGATCACGGCTGGAATCAGTTGGAGAAGGACTATGAGTAAGCCGACCCCGAGGAAAATCCAGAGCGCTACTCCTGCCTGTGACAAGTCGATGGGTCTTGCCCATAGGATGTTCGTGCTGGCAATGATAAGGCCGAAGGCTAATCCTATCGTGGTGTAATTCACTTTGTCTTTCAGAAGCTTCCAGCTTACTGCAGCATCAGGAGTTGTCTTCCGATGTTCCAAGTAAGTCGTAAGCATGATGATCATGGCTAAGCCTTCCAGCAAGATGACAAAGAGTCCCATCGCGAGGCCTGTCCACAAACTAACTCCTGCCTTGCTCATCTCGATCACCCTCATGCATAAGATGTCCCAGCTGAGAATGATACCTGCGACTAATCCTAGAATTGTGTAGAATGTCTTTTTCTTCACCCCTTTAACACCTCCTTTTTTTAAGATTGGGTTAGATTGTTAACGGTTTAGGACAACCTGTGAGTTTCTACTTTGTACGTGGGGGCTGGTTTTTCCTTCTTATCCCGCGGCCTACGAATGCGATGACAATGAACGCCAAGAACAAGTACATTATGGGGTTAGCGATCTTGTCAGGCAGTTTGGCCATGAGGATGAAATAAATCACGAAGATGATGATGAAATTGGTCCAGCTTTTGAACATCTTGTCGTAAAACTCTGAAACTTTCACCGCGAATCTTTCTAAAGGCCCTAGCATTTTGTTTCACCTCCTTTTGGTTTTTTTAGGGTTTTTCCGCAAGATTTTGCCGTCGGGTTTCCAAGGATTTTCCGAAAATATAGGATTAACTATCTAAGAATTATGTGCTTGTTAACACTGACGTTCGTCAAATGCTATTCCGCGCTGATTCCAAGGGTTTTCCAACGTTTTTCGTCTTGAAAATTCCTTATAGCCTTTTGGCTTGAGTTGCGGTTCCCTAGTTTTTGGGAAATAAAGTTTTAATATTTAGTATAAGTTTTGGGATTTTTGTCTCGTTTATAAACCTTTGCTTTGTACTTACTTAATGGTAGTGTTCTTTGCTGATTTAGAGTTTCGAGTTACAGAAAACATAAAAACTTCCAACACCTAATATTATAATATGACCTTGACAAGCTTCAAAAACATTGTAAAAGAACTAGAAGAAGCACTATTAAACATAGCTTATAACAAGGCTGACATGAAGCAGAAAACAGTCATAAGCCTAGACTCGAGAACTAGAAAGTTAGACGCTTATAAGGCAATAGTCTCAGGGAATATGAACATGATAAAGAAAAAATACTGGGAACTAGCAAGCTTAGCACAGATAGATTCTAACAAGGAAAAAATACTAACATTATTCACCCAAATACAATACTTAGAAAAGTTATACGACTCTAATGATACAAAAGGTATGATAATACAGATACAAAAAATAAACAATGTCCTTAACAGCCTGAAAGACGTGCAGAAACAGGAACAGATAAGCTTTGAAATACCAAATTTACACCCGGATGTGAAAGATGAAGTGCTAGCAGACTTAAAAGAACTGAACAAATGTTACGAATCAGGATGTTATAGGTCAGCTGTCATAATCTGCGGAAGAATCTTAGAAACTGCGTTACACAGGAAATATTACGAGATTACTGGCAATGATGCTTTGGAAAAAAGCCCGGGAATCGGACTAGGAACACTAGTAGCCAAGCTGATGGACAAAAACGTAAAATTCGATCCTGGATTAACTCAACAGATACATTTGATTAACCAGGTGAGAATATCCTCTGTTCATACGAAACAAGAGCCTTTCTACCCTACACAGATGCAAGCACATGCCATAATACTATATACTCTAGATAGCGTTAGGAAGATGTTTTAAAACTCTTTACTTTTTCTTCTTATCTTCCTTTAAATCGTAATAAGCTATAAGGATAAACGTTTTAGGATCCATCACTGTAACCTTCCATTTATCGTCTACGCTTAAAAGTAACACCGGTTTTGCGTATTTGAAGAATTCATCATTTTCTTGGTTTGAACAATCTTCTACTGTACCAAGTTTTTTTCTACAATGACGATTTATAGAATTCACGCAAGTTATCGTGTCATTGGTTGTGCACTTAGCGTAGCCTTTCATTAAGTCCCCTGGTTTAAAAAATCCGTCTTTAACTAGATCTGAAACAACTGCGTTATACGTTCCTCTTTCAAGATAGTGCGCGTCAGTTTTCTTGAATACCATATCACTACCATCTTTTAATTTGACTATTGTCCACTCACCCCGTTTTTTCTTTTCTTTTTTTTCAATTTCTTTCAGACCTTCTGCTATAGGTAATTCTAGCCCTGTTTTGTCTTCTGCTTCGTGATATTTTTTCATTTTTTCTGAATTTTCTATATCTTTCTTCTTTAATCTTTCTGATCTAGTTTTTCCCCTTGAGGTCACGTATCCTTTTTCTTTGAATTCTTTAAATTGATCTTTTTGCAGTTCATGTTCATCTATTGCTTCTTGTAAAAATTCAGCATATTCTTTTATATCTGGTTTAAGCTTTTTATTCAAATACTTGTCTAATCTCTTCAGAATGTATTCACATTTTTGTTGATCTGGTACGGTTTTATCAATCAAACTGACTATGCCACCGTAAAGGATTTTTTCACAGTGTTTAAGTTCTTTGTCCAGTCTCTCTTTTATTTTTCCTTCTTCTAGAACTTCAGGATCGTATCCTTGCATATTGCATATCATTCTTTCTATTGGACTTTTATTGGATTTGTCTGTCTTTTTTGATTCTTCAATTGCCATATGGCCAAATAATACATCTCCGAACAGGTAAGTTAGAATTTGATCTTTTGCTTTTTTTCTAAACAGTTCTAATTCTTTTATTCCTTCTTTTTCTTCTTTTGTGAGCTTGTATTTTTCTTCCATTTTTTAATTCCCCCGTTTATACTTATGATTGTATACTTTTATTCTTGGGTTTTCTAGTATATAAACCTTCCTATTTGTAATTACTTTATAGTGGTTACAATATTACAGAAATAGTTAAATACCTTGTTCTAAAACTAAAAATAATACAATGGCAATAAATAAAATAGTGGAAGAAACAGAATACTTCTGGACAAAAGGTGAAACATACACGTTCTCAATAGGAAACTACATCTCAGACTTCAAGTATGAAGGATGCATGCCTGATAGCAAAACATTAAAATTCCGCACAGGCAACCTAGGCTTGCTAGCAAGGATTTACGCAAAAATAACAGGAAAACAATTAGGCAATGTACAGACTTTGAACCTAGGAGAATTCTACAAACTTGGAAGAGTAATAAACACGGATGAAAAGTTCGGCTTGACACCATTAGAATTAATCCCAGAAAACAACGAACACGATTATATTCTGAAGACAAAGCTTGCCTTGCCAAAATTCAAGAAAATCTAAATCTTCTTTAACAAACTAATTATCTCAGAAGGAAGCTCTGCAACTTTGACGTTAACCTCTTCAAAAGCCTTCATCTTAGAATCTGCAGTTCCTGTTTTGCCTTGTATTATGGCTCCGGCATGTCCCATACGCTTCCCTTCAGGCGCGGTTCTTCCAGCAATGTAAGCCACGACTGGCTTGGAAAGATTATACTTCAAATACTCTGCAGTCTTTTCTTCCATGTTTCCGCCAATCTCACCAATCAATACTATCGCTTCTGTCTGCTCATCCTCTTCGAAAAGTTTCAAGCCTTCTATAAAGTCTAGTCCGATTATCGGGTCCCCGCCGATGCCTATTACAGTGCTTTGCCCGAAACCATTCTTTGTAAGCTCATTAACTATCTCGTATGTTAACGTTCCTGATCTTGAAATGACTCCGATGTGTCCTTCTTTGAATATGTGTGCTGGCATTATTCCCATCTTGCTCTTTCCCGGGCTGATTATTCCTGGACAGTTAGGCCCTATGACTACTTTGTTCTTCTCTTTGGCTGAGGCCATTATCTCGATAGCGTCATGTACTGGGATATGCTCTGTGATTATCACAAGGTTCAGACCATTATCTAAATCTTCTAACGCTGCGTCCTTGGCGAACTTTGGCGGAACGAATATCACTGAGAAGTCAGCATCCTCGTATTCTAACGATTCTTTTATGTTGTCAAAGACTGGTACGCCTTCAACTACTTGCCCTTTTTTTCCAGGGGTGATTCCAGAGACTATCTTTGTGCCGTATTCTTTCATAAGTTTGGTGTGGAAGCTTCCTTGGTTTCCAGTAATGCCTCTTATTATGCAGCAAGTGTTCTTATCTATGAGTATGGGCATTTACTTCTTCACCCCGACTATTATGTCACAAACGTTAGTCCCAGTGTAGCCGGTTATTATCTGGTCTTTCATCTTTTTGAAAAAATTGTAAGAATCATTATTGTCTAAATGTTTTTGTATGTTTAGTTTTAGCTTCTGTGATTTCTTGTATGAGTTTCCGTCTGCTATCGCGCCTGCTGCTTTGTAAAAGTCTATGCCGTCAGTTCCTATGCTGGCGATCGTTATTTTCTCGTCTTTGATCTTTTCTATTATTGATAATATCAATTCCTGGTTTCTTCCGCCTAATCCTTTTCCTTTTACTGTTACTGTTGTTTCTCCTCCGAATATCAGTGCAGAATTTCGCTTAGTGCCCAGGATTTTTTCTGCTATCTCTTTTCCGGCGTGCCTTGCTTCGCCTTTCACTCCAGGATCTTCTATCACTGCTTCAAGCTTTAACTTCCTGGCTTCTTCTTCCATTGCTTCTAAAGCTGTGAGGTTGTTGGCTAGTATGAAGTTGTGGACTTTTTCAAGTACAGGATCGTTCTCTTTTACTGTCTCTTCTGCTTTTCCTTCCATGCCGTTATTCAAATAGTATAAGACTTTTTTAGGGATCTTGTCTACAAGCTTATAATTTTCTAATATTACCATCGCGTCTTTGAATGTTGACTTGTCAGCGGAAGTAGGTCCTGAAGCTATGACGCTTAAGTCGTCTCCTATCACGTCAGAGATTATTAACGAGATGATGGTTGCCGGGTGTAACTTTTTAGCTAATCCTCCGCCTTTAATCTCAGATAAGTGTTTTCTTACAGTGTTAACCTCATAAATATCAGCACCTGCTTTTAACAACAAGTCATTTACTGTTTTCATCTCTTCTAAACTTATTTCTTCTACGGGCATTGGCAGCATTGCTGATCCTCCGCCGGATATCAAGCAGATTATCAAGTCGTTTATAGAAGGCCTTATGCTTAACATCTTATGAACGCCTCTCATTCCTTTCTCGTCCGGGCTTGGATGCCCTGCCTTGTTAATGATTATCCTCCCTATTTTTTTGTCAATGATAGAATTTACGAAGCCTTTGCTAATCTTGTTTTTCAAAATCTTGTTAATACTAGTTGCCATCTGGTAAGACGCTTTCCCGCCGCCGATCACGAAGATGTGGTCATAATCTTCTAGTTTGAACTCTTGGTCTTTTATCTTCAAAACACTGCCTTCTAGTTTTACATTGTTTCTTATCACGTTTTCCGGAAGAACTGAAGTTATTCCCTTTTCTAATATCTTAAGCGCTATTCCTCTTTCTTTAGTTTTTTTCAAAGCGTTGTAATTCTTAATTATCATCTTCACACATCTTTTGCAAATTTACCACTACATAGCTTGGCTTGTTGGCTTTCCTGTATTTTTTAGAATGGTGCAATATCGGGAGTTGTTCTGGTACTGAATATTTTTTTTCAAACTTTTCTATCTCTTTAGTCTGGAAATAGTTTTCTTTGTCATTTATCTTTTTGAACCAGTCCCATAACAGCTTGAAGACTTTCTCATTTCCGGTCTTTATGTTGGCTGACTCTTGGAATAGGCTGAAAAGGTCTTCTTTGGTTCCTTCGTAAGCCTTGTAGGCCTTTATGTTAACCCTGTATATCTCAAATACTGGTGATACTTTCTCGAACATCAAGCCTTTTTCCGGTTTTGCTTTTTCAAACTCTTCGTACAAGTTTTGTCTTGTTTTTTCACAGATGAAATGTTCAGGCCCGAAGACTCCTTGGTATAATAGTTTGTAAACATCTTGCACCTGTACTTTCTCGTATTTTTTGAACTGTTGGTCTAATATTTTTTGTAAGCTTTTCATCTTTTTATTTCTTTAAAAAAGGTTTTAGGCAGTTTCATAGGGAAGCACTAAATGGACTTATCTCTCCATTAACCATTTCCATAATGGCATAATTTTTATTTTTTTATTGTTTATAGTAATTTCTTCTTCCTGATTATATGTAAGTATGAAGCCTTGTTGCAGTTTTAATTCTTTCAATGCTTCGAGCAAACCGTTCAGTTCCCTGTCTTTATTATCTTCATCTATGCTGTAACATACCTGTATGGCTTGAATTATTTTGGCTTTTTCCTTAATGACAAAATCACATTCATTTTTTCCTTTAAAATAAAATATTTCCTTATTTTTATTCCTTAAAGTTATAAATACCAGATTTTCAAGCATTCTTCCTTTGTCTTCTGAAAACGACGCTGAATTGACATTTGACAGGCCATTGTCTATAGAATAAACTTTTTTCGGGTTAACAAGTTGTTTTTTAAAAGAATAATCAAACTTTGGGACTGTAAATATAAGGTAGGCATCTTCAAAATGCGAGATGAAAGCGATTATGCTATTTGTTGAGCCAAGATTGAAAAGTTTTTTTAGATTATTGTATGAGAATTCTTTTCCAGTATTAGTGAGAAGGTATAAAGCAAGTTCTTTTAATGTTTTTACATTTCTTAGTTTGTATCTGATGGCGATGTCTCTCATTATTATATCATTAAATAGTTCTTGCAGCACATTAGCTCTATCTGTTGCTAAATACTCTGGGAATCCCCCTTTCAGAAAATAAGCATCAAATGATTCCAGACCCGGTTTTTTTTCTGTAAAGCTTAGGAATTCTTTGAAGGAGAAAGGAAAAAGCTCATGCCTTAAATGGCGTCCTGTAAGTCTCGTACCTAATTCCCTGCTCAGCAGAGACGCATTTGATCCTGTGATTATTACATGTTTCTTGCTGTCTATTAGCTTTCTTACGAATAGTTCCCATTTTTCTGCATTTTGGATTTCGTCAAAGAAGTAAAAATCACTTTTGCCGTATTCTTCTGTGAAAACCTCGTCTAGCTTTTGAAAATCATCCGCTTTAAAGTTTGTGGCGCGAGGATCATCGAAATTAAAGTAGTAGAAATTTTTTATCTTTGCCATAATCTGCCTTAGAATTGTACTTTTACCGCACCTTCTTATGCCTGACAGCACTATGGCAAAAGGTAATTTTGGGTCTATTTTAGAAAGTTCTTCCCTTTCGATGCCTCGTTCTAATGTGGCGAGTTCTGCTTTTTGGGATTTGACGATGCTTCTTAAGGTTTCTTTGAGTGTCATAATATGTCACAGTCAAAAAGGGTTTATAAATATTTTCATTAGTAATGAACAAAAATGTGCATTGGTAATGAACAAAATTTTATGAGGTTAGTTTCACTATCTTTTTCGCCCCTTCTTCCATCGAATCTATGAAGTGAATATCATTTTTTTTCAGTATTTCTTTAGCCTGTTTCTCATTGGTGCCTATCATCCTGACGACTATTGGTATTTCCAGCTTGTGTTCTTTCTTATATTCTACCAGCCCTTGTGCTATCTCATCACATCTTGTTATCCCGCCGAATATGTTTATGAATATGCCTTTAGGATTTTTTTCTAAGACTAACTCTAAGGCTTTCTCCATCTTCGCCTTGTCAGCTCCTCCGCCAACGTCTAGGAAATTAGCTACCTTGCCCTTGTAATAATTCACAACGTCTAAGGTCGCCATTACTAGTCCTGCGCCATTGCCGATGACTCCTATGTTTCCGTCTAATTCTACATAGCTTAAGTCTGCTTCTTTTGCTTTCCTTTCAAGCTCTGTTAAGGTTTCATCTTTTTTGAACTCATGCCTGAACAAGGCATTATCATCGATTATTACTTTTGCGTCTAATGCCATCAGCCCTTTTGCCGTATTGGCTAAAGGGTTTATCTCTACTAGTTCTGCATCGTAATCCTTGAATATTTTGTAAACCTTTTCTATAAGCATAGGTTCTAGGTTTAGCTCTTTTCCTACTTCTTTAGGTGAGAATTCTTCGTTGATACAATATTTTTTTATCTTTTCTGGGTTCTTCAAAGCAAGGTCTTCTATGTCTATCCCTCCTTCTGCTGAGAACATTAGCAAAGGTTTTTTTTCAGACCTGTCGATGGTTATGGATAAGTAGTATTCTTTTTCTGGTTTTATCCGTTCTTCTACTAAGATTTCTTTTATTCCTTTTTTGAATATCTGTTCTGCTTTTTCTTTAGCATCTTTGTTTGTTGCGAATTGTATCAGCCCTAGCTTGCCTCTTCCGCCATGCAAGACTTGCGCTTTTATGACTACTTCCCCTTGTACTTCTTTTATCTGTTCCGGTTTTGTTATTAAGAAACTGTCAGGTGTTTTAATCCCGTACTTTTGTAAGAGTTCTTTCCCTTGGTATTCTTTAAGCTTCATCTTATATTGTATACTACTAATTAAAATAAGCTATAAAAATCTTTTTGAATAAGAACAAAATATTATTTATTCTTTTTCCATTCGCCAGCTTCTTCTTTTTTTAGGACTCTGTCAAGCATCTCTAGTTCTTCGTATATGCCTTCGATTAGCTCATAATTTTTTGCTTCCTCTAAAGTTACCCATGCATGTTCTGTCAAATCAGGGCAAAGCTTAATTTCACCTTTGTTGTAGTCTGCAAATAGGCTTACGATAATCGTAGGAATATTATCAGAGCGTATGTAAGATAAGCTTGTCAGGTATCGGATGTTTTTAATCTTCAACCCAGTTTCTTCCATAACCTCCCTTCTAAGGAGTGTTTCAAAAATGTTATACCAGTGTGCGGATGTGTCTTTCGGCCTTTCTGCATAATCCTTTAGTTCCAGCTTTCCTCCGGGCACGGTCCACTGGTTTGGGAATGCCTTTTCTATTGGTGCCCTTTTTGTTATTAGGAACCTGCCATCTTTTATTATCACCCCTGTTACAACGATATAATGCGCCTTATTTTGGTCGTACATTGTTTTTGTCCTCCTTTTCTTCTATCGATTATATGCTGCTCTTTTTGGCCTGTGCCTATCAAGGTTATCGGAACTTGCAGCCTGTCTTCCAGGTTGTTAACATAGTCCTTTGATTCTTGTGACAGGTCGTCAAATGCTGTTTTCCCATGGTCCCGGTAGTTTATGTAATCTATGAACATCAAGGCTATCTGGTCCGGATGGTTTACCATCACAGCTTTTTCTAAAGTTTCATAATCCTGCTCGAACACCCTCCTTAACCTTTTCGTGACTGATGTAAACTCTCTTAAGGTTTTTTTTGATCCGGAACGTCTTGTTATTTCTTCCCAGCTTATCTCATCCGAGTTTGTTGGGCCACTGTTCCCTCCAACCCTTATAGGGTAAGTTCTCATCACGCCTATCGTTTGGTTATGGTAATTAGGGGGGATACCTGAATCGCTTAACAATGCTGAGGCTGTCGTGTCCCTGCTGGTCACGTATGGGTATGCCCCGTGATTGAGGGACAGCCCAAAACCTTGCGTGCCTTCTACCAGTATAGCATCTTTCTTTTTTATGTGCTTGTTTATCGATGCTATCGTGTCATCTAAAAACGTGCTTAATGCGGCATCTTCAGATGCATACTCGCCGAATAATACGGCTGTCCTCCATATCTTGTCAGATTGTGCCGCGCCTACACCCTGCAGCGTAGAAGCTATCATTTCCTTAAGCATGGATTCCTGTTCTAGCTTGACATGTTTTTCTGTGACCACTGTAGCATGTTTGTCTATCTTCAGCCTGTCTGGCTTTAAGCTGTACGTTTTAATCTCTTTTTTTAGAACATTTGGATTTATCAGCCCGCTTGATGGGATGTAAAGGGTACATTCACTGAAGACCCCGCAAGGTACCTGCTTATTTACGTATTTTTTTCCTTTGTTGTAGAACGTGTGCCCTGCTTGCGGGCCGCCTGTCCTTATCATTGCCTTATACTCTTTTGCCATGTATGCCGCGATTTTTCCTTTCCCTTCAGAGCCCCATTGGAGGCCTACGAGGCAGTCCACCAGTTTTTCCATGAGTTCTGGGAACGGGAGATAATATTTAAATAGTTCCTCGAAATGATTCGACTAAAGTGAAATACACGTGCGGCTTGGAAAAGAAGGAACGCGAAACAATCTTTAAGCTGTTTCTGGAGAATGCTAATCTTAGGTTTAACGAGATTGAGAAGGCGTTGAAGATAAGGTCTAACATGGTTTCTTACCATCTTGAAAGGATGCAGCATGAAGGATTAGTGAAGAAAGAGGGCGAGCATTATTGCTTAACCGGGAAAGCTGAAACGTACCTTCCTATAATCCCGCATGTTGTCGGTGAGGAGTTAAGCCCTTTACCTGCAGTTCTTGTTGCCTTGATGAGTAAAGATGAGATATTGCTGATCAAGAGGAATAGGAGGCCTTACAAGAATTACTGGGGGTTGATCGGGGGTAAGATGCTTCTTGAAGAAAGTTTTAAGGAAGCTGGTGCAAGGCTGGTTAAGGAAAAGTCATCTTTAGATGCCAAGTTTGTTTCTATAAATAGTGTTTTGCATGAAAGGGTAAGGGGTGAAAGCGTCGTTAAGTATGGTTTTATCTTATTTTTTACCAAGATGGTTGCTAATGAAAAAGATTTTAAGGAGTCTATGCATGGAAGGCTAAAATGGTTTAAGATGAAAGATATCAGCAAAGAAAAAATAATTCTTTCTGACCTATGGCTGATCAAGAACAAGCTCAATTCAAGGATAGATGTTAAAAACGCTTACATTACAGAAGATGCAGGTGAATTGTCTTCTTTTAGAATCCTTAAGTAATTGATATAATTTTTTAGAACAATCCGGCTTCTGCGAGCAGTTCCTTATGGTTTTCTTCGATCCATTTCTGGATGCCTTTCATGCCTTCTGTAGGCTCTTTTGCTTCGTACTCTAAAAGTGTTCCTATCGCTGATTTCTTGTCCTCGTTGCTGAGGCCGGTGAAGTAGTCCTGGAACGTTTTCAGTATTCCTTTCTCGTAAAGGTAGGCTGGTATCCCGCCTTTTTCGTTTTTTGCTTCCCCTATTATTTGAGTGACGTTCTGGACATCTCTTCTGCTTACGCCGATCACTTGGTCTATCTGGTAGCCGTTGCTCGCAAGGACGTGTACCGCTCCCACAGCGTCTCCGTTGAGCTTGCTTATCTCTACTAGGTAATCCAGCTGGTTTTTTGTTGTTGTGTCATAGCTTTTGATATCTTTGTACCCGAGGTTTTTCAGGGCATTGAAGACTTTTGAGTATCTTTTGTACAGCCCGTTTGAGGAAAACATCTTGAAGGCTTCTAAGTTGTTGTCTGATAAGCGCACGTAGGTGTATACGTCGCCGGAGTAAGTCTTTAGGGAGTCGTATCCTGTTTCGCCGAGGGTCTTTATGACCTCTTCTACGTTTTCGATTTCGCAGAGTTTTCTCATCATGGTGATATTTTCATCTCTGTAATTGCTGGTCCCTCCCCACCTGTTCCCGTTTTTGTTGATGTATTTGTCCAGCGCTTCCCATACTCCTAGGATGTTGTAGGCTCCGATCTGGCTTATCTCTCCCATTGCTTTGTCGTATTCTTCGCTGCCTTCCTTGTAGCTGTTTTTTTTCAGCTTTTTCTTGAGAAGTTCCCATGTCTCTGAAGTGTTCTTCCTTTTCTCAGAATCTTCCATTATTTTTGTGATTATTCTTGTTAGTCCCATCTTTTCCTCTTTGCCGTCTTTTGGGTTATATCCAAAGCCTATCATTAAGGATTGGGTGTTTTTATAAGGTTTATATACATTACTGTTTTTTAGAACTTAGTCGTTGTAAGTATAGCCGTATTTGATCGCTGCTACGTTCTGCTCTATGTATCTTGCAGGCAGGCCGTTCTTCAAGTCTACTTTTTCAGGGTTTATGCCGATGTGTTTTAGTATTATTCCTAATGCTATCATGTTCATGTATATTGGGCTTCCGAATTGTTTGTTGGCTACGTCGTAGAACGGTATTTGTTTTCCTTCGCATCTTAAGTCGCATTTTATGCATTCTGTGTTGCATATGCTTTTCTCTACTATTACTGTTTTGGCTTTTCTCTTTGCCAGTTCTGACTTGCCTTCTAGTACTAAGAGTATGTCTATGTCTTCTATTATCGGGTTTTCTACTTTTTCGTCTGAGTAGGTCAGGTCTGCTGATACTGTTCCTCCTCTGACTGACGTGTCGAATTCAAAATTTAATGATACTTGGTATCCTATTTCTGATAGTACATTGCCTAGTACGTGGCCGAGAAGTTTTATCCCTTGTCCTCCGCTGCCTATGAGTTTTATTGTTTTGATCATTTTAGTATTCCTATCTCGTATTCTCCTAGTTCTTTTACGTTTTCTACTTGTTTATATTTTGTTTTAAAGTTGTTGAGCATTTCGTAAGCGTTTTTGAATCCTAGTCTTCTCCCGTAGTTTTCTACACAGTTGGATATTATATCTACGAATGAGAAGCCGTTATGTTGTATCGCTTCTTTTATGCAATTTTTTAAGTGTGGCAAGTGATAAGTTGTTGTCCTCGCGTAGAATCTTTTGTTAGCTCTTACTATTCCTTGGATATTAACAGGTTCTTCAGGATTGCCATAAGGTGAGGTTAATGTTATTATTTCTTTTTCTGTAGTGGGGCTTTTCTGCCCTCCTGTCATCCCGTAGATGAAGTTGTTGTTACAGATTACTGTTATGTTAGTATTTCTTTTACAAGCGTGTATTAAGTGGTTTCCGCCTATCCCTGCTAAGTCTCCGTCTCCGCTTATTACTATTACTTTCATTTCTGGCCTGACTAGTTTTACCCCCTCTGCTAAGGGCAATGCCCTTCCATGCAGTCCGTGTATTGTGTCAAAGTTGAAGTATCCTGCTGCTCTTCCAGTACAACCTATTCCAGAAATTATTGTGAGTTCTTCTTTCTTAAGCCCTAGTTCTTCGAACGTTTGCGCGACTGTTTTTACGACTAGTCCTATTCCGCAGCCGGGGCACCAGCTAGTAGGCCACCTTTCTAATTTTAAATAATTTTTATAACTGCTCATATAGTTTTTTCCATCCAGATGACGTTTTCGTCTTCGTTCTCTTTGTTTTTTGTAACGTTTACTATTTTGAATCCGAATTTTAACGCTAGGAATATCATGTTTTGGAATGTATTCCTAGTTTTCAAGTAGACTTTGCTGTAGCCTAGTTCTTTTCCTGCTTGTATGCTTTTTTCTAATAGTTCTTTGGCTACTCCTTTTTCCCTGTATTCTTCCATCACTGCTATTGTCCAGATGTAGAACTTGTCTGCTTTTCCGTAAGATACTGCGTAACCGATTTCTTTGTTGTTTTCTATCGCGAAAAATATTGAGTATTTCCTGTTTCTTAGCCTGTTTAAGTATTCTGTTTTGTTGCGTGGTTTTTTGAATTCTGATACTTGCTTTTCAATATTTTCTACTAAGTGCAGCTGGTCTAGTGTTTTTCTTACAACTTCCATTTTTCCCTCAACTCTTTTAGATTTATTGTCCCTCCGAGTACTGGTATGGATGTTATTTCTCTTTTCAATGTTCTTTCTATTTCTTTTGCGTATTGTCCGTCGTTCATTTCTATCACGATTATTTTCTTGTATTTCTTAGCGACTTTTTTTAGTTCTTCTTCTAGTACTGGGAACATCCTTATTGGTCTGAAGATAGAATATTTGTTTTTTAATGGTAGGATTACTCTTGATGTTATGCCATAAGCGATTAGCAAGGTGTCTGCTTTCTTGTTTTCTAAATACTCATAAAAGTTGTAATTTTTTGCGACTTTTTCCATCCTTTCTTTGACTTTTTCCAGCCAGTCACGGCATGCTTGGAAGTCTTTTGTTTTTGGAATATTATTCTTTGATACTAATCCTGTATAATGCCTGTTGCTTTGTCCGAAAGGGATTGTTTTCCTGTCTTTTATTTTGAATTTTATGCTTTCCAAATCTACAGTTTCGTATAAGTGTCCTATGAATCCGTCGCTTAGCAATATTACTGGTCCTTGGTTTTCTTCTGCCGCGTTGAACGCTTCTATAGTATATTTATAACACTCTTCCACACTATTAGGATAGAACACTATAGGGTAGGTGTCTCCGTGTCTTCCATAAGCTGATTGTAACACATCTCCTTGTGACGGCAATGTTGGCATTCCAGTGCTCGGGCCTACTCTTTGCACGTCTACTATTACTAATGGTGTTTCGGTCATATGTGCTAGGCCGATAGCTTCCTGCATAAGGCTGAAGCCTGGTCCTGAAGTAGAAGTCATAGATTTGCTTCCCGCTATTGATGCTCCTATTGCCATGTTAACCGCTGCTATCTCATCTTCAGCATGTACGAAGACTATTTCTTTCTTAGATGCTAAGTGATGCATTATTTCTGAAGCGGGAGTTATTGGGTAAGCTGCATAGAACTTCATGCCTGCTTTTATGGCTGCTTCTGCTACTGCCTCGTTGCCTTGTAACAGTTTCTTCATCTTATTCTACCTCTATTGCTAAGTCTGGGCAGTATTTCTCGCAGAGCTTGCATTTAGAACATTTAACGTTTTCTTTCCAGACTACTTCTCTACCCTTGATTTCTAAGCATTTCATAGGGCAGAAGCTGACGCATAATCCGCAGAGCTTACATTTATCCTTAAAGACTTTTGCCATTGCTGTTTAGAAAAGAGTGTATGTGTTTTTATAAATCTTTTTACGCCTGATTTTTAACCCTTATGGATTCGAAGAAACTGTTAAGTGCCTTGTAAAAATCATGATTGAATTCTAAGTCTTTTCCGTAATCGTAATTATTGTAGATTTCTAGGCTTTTTTCAGGAGAGTAAATCAGTCTGGGCCTTACACAAATCATTGTATTGCACTGGCCGTCCCACTCGTTTACCAGAAAGTGTGGGCTTAATGCATTGTCTAAAGTCGCGTCAAGATTAACCCAGCCGTGCTTATTTTTTACCTGTAAGTATACGTGTATCCCTTTATCACTGTGGCTTATTTTCTTAATATCCCCAGGTATTATGTTAAAATCATCCCAATAGAACTCACAAATCCTGAACCTTACTTCTGCCTTAGTCTTCTCTAAAAGTTTTTTCAGGATTGTATGTTTTCCATGGCAGGAATAATTATTTTTCTCAAACTTTATAGGAGTCCTGTAAGGGATGTCTCTTATGAAATAAAAATATTCTTTTCTTTTCATAAAAATAAACGATAAAAACTGAAGGTTATAAATCTTTAGATTTTTCTGATTCAGAAAGGTTTAAAACCCTTTAATATAACTCTGTGATTGATGAAAATTCCTAAAACATTTGTTCCGGATAAGAATTTAGAAGAAAAGACTAAACGTTTAGTTTGGGGTCCGTCTAAGAAGAAAAGTTTGTCTTATCAGGAAGTTAAGAGTTATTATTGGAAGTTCGCAACTTTGCAAAGGGATAAGGATCTTACTGCTGAATATGTTCATGATTTTTTCAAAGAAATATCCTACGAAGATGTTAGCAGGATCATAGAGTATGGTAAGGTTGAGAAGGAAAAGAGGGATCGTTTCTTAGAAGGCTTGGCAGACATCCCTTAAATACCCTAAAATCATAATATTTAAATAATAAAGAATACCATTTCTTATTCAGAGGTGAGTGAATTCATGAAAAAAACATTTCTAATATTAGTCTCTTTATTATTAGCCATGTCTTTCGCTGTTGCTGAGGACATAGAAGTAAGGCACGAGTTAGTTACAGAAGAGGTTTACCCTGGTGAGAGTATTAGTGTTAACTTGATAGTCAAGAACAATCAAGGCATTGATGATAATATCCTGGTCAAAGTGGATCAGACAGCGCTTTATCCGTTGTTAAAATTCTCAGCTTTTAAGGAGGTCATGCCTCTTTCAGCTAGGAAGACTATAGAAGCTGGCAAAGAAGGGGTGTTTTCTTTCGTAGTTTACGTCAGGGACGGTATCGAGCCGGACAGGAATTATGATCTTGTTTTCAAGATAAAGTCTGAAAGGGATCCTAAGATGGAGATTGATGATTACAGGGCTAGGATTCCTGTCGCTTCTCCTGAAGAATTAATAAAGATAAGCACTGATTTGCCAGATTATATCTCACCAGGCAGGGAAGTGTTATTTGATGTTAAGTTCAGGAACCAGGCTAACCTGCTGGTTGATCCTGCTGATTTGTACATCGACTCTGACTTGTTCAGCAAATATTACAGTGAAATATTATACCCTACGCCTTATGAGATTACCAAATCATTAAGGTTTACGCCTGAACCTACAGCCAAGCCTGGAAATTATCAGATGGTAATCACTGCTTTTAAAGGAAAGACTTTGAGAGGAAGGTTGGTAAAAAATTTTGAAGTAACAGCCAATCCTGACATCGAAAGCAAGGTGTATACGAGATCAGGATTCTTGACAAGAGAGATAACCGTAACGAAGTATAACAAAGGAAACGTTAACGTAGATGACATTTACGAGATGCCTATGACATGGTTTGAAAGGCTTATGACTAATTATAATATGGTGCCTTCAAAGATAACTGGGGGGAAGATAGAATGGAGGATGACAGTAGCTCCTGCAGAGACTAAAACTTTAACTATAAAAACTAATTACAGAGTATTATTCTTTGCGATAATAGGCTTGTTAACACTAACAGTTGTCATAGTGTATTATATCAGGCATGTAGTTAGTATTAAGAAGGCCGTGTTTAAGATGAGGGATGAGAAAGGGGCAGTGGCAGAGATAAAAGTCTTAATACACGTGATGAACAGGACTTCAAAGCCTATTACTAATATAAAAGTAGTGGACATACTGCCTAACATGCTGTTGTTAAGTAAAGAGTTCGGGACTTTGAAGCCTAACAAGTTCCAGAAAGGCGAAAAAAGCTCAAGGCTCATCTGGGATATTGACGAGTTAGAGCCTGGAGAGGAAAGAGTAATAAGTTATAGGGCGAAGCCTGGACTACATGTTATAGGATCATTGACGCTGCCGGCAGCTTTGTTAAGGTATACTAATAAGGATAAGAGAATAATAGACATGCAGTCTAACAAAGTAACCTTGTTCTCACCGCCTCCAAAAAAGACGGAAGAATAAAATCTTTTTTTATCTTTTTTTTAAAATGAAACAAGACGAATTATTAGAAAGGTTTGAAAAAGAGTTTAATGTTTTGAAGAAAAATCTCAAGTTCAAAACGAGTTTAGAAGAGCTTGACAGAGAATTCTACATTAAAGACAATATGTTAAGGGCAGGTTATGTCCCTACAAATCTGTTAAAGTTCATAACTAAGATTATAAACGACGCTTTAAGGCCTCTTGGTGACTACCTGCATAGTTTGATAATTCCTAACCCGCATTATCTGCCAAGCGTGACAGAGAGCAGGACGTTCACTGACGAAGAGAAAGAAAAGTTCAAAAAACTGATAAGTAAGATTATGGAACTCTCAAGCAGGAACGGAATAAATGGCATCATACATGACACTCAAAGTGAAGGTAAGTTTATAGATGATTCAATGGTCTTTTGGAATAAAACCTTAAAACCCGAAATTATTACGGTCTTGAAGAAAGTTAATACTAAATGGAATGAGCCTTAATATCTTCTTCTTTCTCTAAAGTTTCTTCTATTATCTCTCATGAATCTAGGCCTTTCAATGCTTCTTATATGTATCCTTTCTATGTAGGGTTTTTTTTCTTTAATTATCTCGACTTTAAAGTCGCTTAATATTCTTGTGAAGTTGTCATGGTCCTTGTATGACAATAGGTTTATGACTTTTCCTTTTTCTCCTGCCCTTGCAGTCCTTCCGATCCTATGGATGTATTGCTTGCTTTCTTTCGGAAGGTCATAGTTGTAAACATGAGAAACTCCTGGGATGTCTAATCCTCTAGCTGCTACGTCAGTGCATACTAGTATTTGTGATGCTTTTGAATGGAACTTCATTATTGTTTCGTTTCTCCTGTTTTGGGAGAACCCTCCATGGATTGCGTGAGCGTTTATACTGTTGTATTTCAAGTTTTTTGACACGAAGTCTACTGTTTTTCTAGAATTGCAGAATATCATGATAAGGTCTGATTCTTCATTCTTTAACAAGTGAACTAGTAGTGAGAATTTCAGGTTTTCTTCGACGTCGTAATAGTATTGTTTTAACTTTTGGGGGTCGACGTAAGTCTCTGCAGAGACCCTTACAGGGTTTTTCATATGCTTATCCGCTAATCGTCTTATATCTTCAGGTATGGTGGCTGAGAATAATAGTGTTTGTCTTTGTATCGGGCATCTTCGGATGATATTTTCTACGTCTTCTATGAATCCCATGTCTAGCATGCGGTCAGCTTCGTCGAGCACTAAGATTTTAACATGGTTTAATTTTATAGTTCCTCTTTGTATATGGTCTAGAATCCTTCCTGGAGTTCCTATTACTACGTCTGCTGTTTTCAACTGGTTTACTTGCACACCTATTGAAACCCCTCCATAAACCACGATTATTTTTAAAGGCTTGTATTTTGAGAATTTCCTTAACGCTTCTGTTATCTGCTGTGCTAATTCTCTAGTCGGTGTAAGTACTAATGCTTGTATGCCTTTGCCTTTTTCACAATTCTGTATTATGCCTGATCCGAATACTAGCGTCTTTCCAGAGCCAGTCGCTGATCCTGCTATTACATCCTCTCCTTTAAGGACTAAAGGTATGGCCTTGTCTTGTATCTCGCTAGGCAGTTCAAAACCTTGTTCTTGGATAGTTTTTATTACGTGTTCTACTATTCCTAGTTTTCTGAAATGTTCCATACTTATTATACTCCAGATTTAACTTTATAAACCTATTTTTTTCTTAACGAAACGTTTTTAAATTCTCTTAGTCAGTATAATTCTTGATTTCCCCACTTAGCTCAATGGTAGAGCGTTCGGCTGTAGATGCTATTCGACTATGCCATATCGGCTTTGGATGAAAAATAGTCAACCGATCCCGGAAGGTTGCCGGTTCGAATCCGGCAGTGGGGATTTACGCTTTTAATTCTGATCTGGAGATGAGAAAGGTTTAAAACTTTAAAACACATTAGACAATTATATGAAAAAAGGGTTGGTATCCTGTTTAGTATTCATGCTTCTATTTTGTTTTTCAGTGTTTGCTGTAACAGTTGCGGATTTGAAGCCGGATGATGTGGTGAAAGATTTGAATATTATAGCACCCCCTGCTTTTTATAAAGAAGAGGTTTCATCTATGCTGATAGACCAGCCTTTCTTTTCTTACAAGGATGTTGATGCTACTTTTTTTGTGTATAACAGTTCAATGGTTGAATCTCCTAAAGGTTATGACATTCTGGTTATCTTTGAGGATTGGAAGAATGAAACATCTGCAAAGCTTCGTTTTGAGAGGGATTTTAAGTTCGAAGAGGGTTTTTTGAAAGAATGCGACATGATGTTTGGCAGGAGGGTAAAAAAGTGCGAGAAGGGCAAGTATCCTGAACTGGTTTATGTTATGAATTATCAGAAGTTTCTTATAAGGATTCAGCCTCATCCGGATTATTCTTTTTCAACTCAGGGATTACATTACTTGTCCTCGGACATGCAGGCTCTTATAGGGGATATACTATTTAAAATATCAAAGTTTGAAAACCCTGTTGAGGGGAAAGAGGTTATTAGAAATGAGTCGGCGCCTGTTAGGCCAATAGTTGTTGCTGAAGAAGAGCAAGTTCCAGAAGGCATTAAGCCAGGATTCTTCTCAAGGAATAAGGATTATATAATCGCAGGTATCATCTTGTTCTTAATTCTTTTATGGGTGTACGGGTCGAAGAACTTTTCTTGGGGTTTTTTTTTGATAATATTAGGGTTGATAATATTTAACAAGTTCACAGGCTTTTCTAAAGGGGAGGTTGTTACTTGGTCTTTGCTTTGGATCATGACTTATTTCTTTTTTGAATGGTTTTACATGCATAATATCAAAAAATATGGTCCTGTTAGGAAGAAGACTGCCCCTAAACAAAACCAGTAATTTTTTCCCTATTGATAAAGTAATATTTTTATACTTGAAATACTTACCTTTCTTCTGGAGGTGGCAATTGATATGGTTAAGGAGAGAGAGTGTGAGAAATGCGGCAAGGTTGTTCCTTCTTCTGATGTTAAGCTAGTGTTTAGGGGCAAAGGCGGTTTGATGGCTTTATGTTCTGAATGCAGGTCTAAGATAGGTGTTGAACACCCGGTTAAGGCTAAAGTTAAGTCTGAGAAGAAGACTTATTACTGTGCTAAGTGCAGGTATAAGTTCAAGTTTGACGCTGAAAGCGGGGCTAAGCTGCATTGTCCTTTCTGCGGTGACACTCATTATGTTACAGAGCACGAAGTTCTTACTTCTGAATCTTTGTTAAGAACCGTAGATAAATAAGAATTTTTTTTTTATTATCTTTTTAGCTTTTTTATCTTTTGTTTAGCTAGTTCTATGAGCTTTCTTACTTTTGATTGTTTACCTTTGTTACTCGGGCATCTACCTTTCTTTTCTACTGGTTTGGCCTTTTTTTTAGGCGATACTTTTTTTGCAGGTTTTTTAGTTTTTTTTACCATATTTTAGAAGGGCTGACGATTCTGGACTCGGTGAAAAAGTTCCTTAAACAATTACTGATTCATTCTTTACCTATCAGTTTGTTTTAAAGGTTATCTTTTTCGTTTCATGAACAAGCTTGCGTAAGTGCAGGTTTCTTATGGTGAGTTTTAGTCCAGTCACCATTTTTAGTGGCTGACACTCAGCAGAGGCTGTTATGAAAAACACCCTTTTCAGAGCAACCGAAATGTCCTTTCGTCAACTCCTTACTATGTATAAGCATGCTTCTATATAAAGATATCTTACCACTGAGGAGTTGAGAATAAAAAATATTATGTTATATGATGATGCGTTCGCTAAAAAACTTTTTAGAAGGGTTCTTTTTCTAAAAGCTTTTCCACTAAATTCTTCGACGTATAAGTCCTCTTTTTCAGTCCGTAATAATGCATGGTTGCCCTGTCATCGCTAGCTGCGCTTACCTTATATGGTATGAATTCTTTGCACATCTTCTTGTTTTTATTATTACAAGTAATGCATATAGCATCTAGCATGTCAGTCAGCCTTATCTTTGTCTTTGGATCTAAGGCTTTTTTCATCACGCTTATCGCGTTATAACCGTGTTTTTTAGAATGACCATTAATGATGGCAGTTCCTAATATCGTTTCATCTTTTATCTTAACTCTTTGTTCATTACCTGTCATGAGAGTGGCGTAATGGTGTAGTATCCTTAGGTGATGTCCTCGGAGATAAATAGTTTTTTCAGCCATTTTGTTAAAGCATTCTTAGGCATATTTATAAATTTTATCTTGCTTATAATAATGTATGCGTGAAAAAAGAAGGGTTCCAATCATTGCGGTAATAGTGTTTTTTGCAATCATGACATTCTTGCATTTCTGGATTAATCCGATGTGCTTGGACACTTGTGATGACGGTAATCCTTGCACTTCTGATTATTGCAGCAAAGACACTGGTTACTCATGTGCCCATAGCCCTATTAACGGCCCTCAAGCAGGGTGTTATGGAGAACTCATTTGTGGCATCCGGACCTGCAATAATGGAATATGCAGTATTAATTATTATCCTGATTGTTGCGGCAATGAGAAATGCGAGGCAGGGGAGGATTACGTTAACTGTTTAGAAGACTGTCCAGACTGTGATGATGAAAACGAGTGCACCAATGACCATTATGACTATGACTTGCAAAGATGCGTTAATAATATCATAACGCCATGCTGTGGCAATGGGATATGTGACAAAGGAGCAGAAACAAGCTTTAACTGTCCTAAAGACTGTCCGGACTGTGACGACAAGAACGAGCTAACTGTTGACAGTTTTAATTACGTGGTTCAAGAATGCGAGAACATACTAGCTTATTATTTCATAGATGACTTTGAAGGAGATTTGAAATACTGGAATTTTACTGACTCGTCAGGGCAGCCGACATTGAAAGGTTGGGGTGTCAAGCTTGAAAAGGGTAACAGATTTTTAAGAGGAATAGGCCATAACTGGGCAAATCTCGACTTAGGCCCTTGGGAAGATTACGCTTTGGAATTAAAATTTAAAATTGTGAGTGGAAGCATAAACTTTAATTACAGAATAAATTCTGAAGATACTATCTCCCGTTATATGGTTTGGATTGATTACGATCATGTCAGGCTTGCTAAGAACGTTGGAGAAACTTATTACAATAACTTAGTATCGAAGGATATCTTGTTAGGCAATGATGACTGGCATAAGCTTGAAATAAGAGGTTATAAACACATTATTAACGTATACATAGACAATAATCTGATGTTTGAGTATAAGGACACTTCAAACCCTATCCTTTCTGGAAAGGTTGCTTTTGAAACCTTGTATCATAGCCCTGAATTCTTGATAGATGACGTAAAAATCAAACCTATTATGGAAGGCGGTGTTTCTTCTAAATTCGAATCTTTGTTCTTGGATACTTACAATAAAGACTAATAGGGCATATCTCGCATTTTGGGTTTCTTGTTAAACAGACATCTTGTCCGAATCTGACTAAAAGCTCGTTTAAATCCATCCAATATTTTTTAGGAATCTTTTTTTCTAAATCTAACTCTACTTCTTGAGGTGTTTTTTTATCAGACCAACCGAATCTTCTTGAAATGACAAAAACATGAACGTCAACAGGAAGCTGAGGTATTCTATAACCAAATAGTAAAACGCATGAAGCAGTTTTAGGGCCTACACCTACTAATTTTAACAGTTTATCTTTAGACTTAGGAACTTTTCCATCATATTCTTCTAGTAATTGTTTGCTTACTTTTTGTATGGTTTTTGCCTTGTTCTTGTAGAAGCCTGACGGCTTTATCGCTTTCTGTATCTTTGAAGGATTTAGTTTCAACATCTTTTCTGGAGTATCTGATAGTTTGAACAACGCCTTAGCAGCTTTCAACGTATTAGCATCTTTAGTCCTTTGGCTTAGGATAGTTGATATCAAAACCTTATACGGCGTGGTGTGCATGTCCAAGAAGAACTTCTGTCCAGGGTATTTCTTTTTTAACAGTCTGAATATCTTGTCAACGTTTCTCATTTCAAAATTTTTCCTGTCCTGGAACTCCAGAATAAAAGATCTAACTCATCTAAACTTATCCCTGTTTTTTGGCTGAAATTCTTAAACTTTTCTGCTAGTTTATCATATTGTTTTTTAGAACCTGGCTTATTATTTGATTTTAAGGCTTTCAAATCATACAGACAGTTTATGATATGCCTGTCAAGTATTGCCATATCCTTGTAACCAATGTTTCTTAAAAAATGAGCCGCTTCTTTCAATCCGAGGCCTTTAAAGTTTTGCATTAAAAAACTTCTAGCTTCTAATCCATCTTTAGGAAGTTTACTTAACAATCCTAATTTTTCCCTAGCTTCTACTATGTATCCTGCCTTGTTATTATGAAACCTTGCGAATCCTTTCAAAGATTTAGCAATCTTTACCTTATCACCTTGCAATAATAAGTTTTTATTATCAGAGTTTATAACTTGCATTACTCTTTCAGCCTTGCTCATAGGCGTACAAAGGCAGAAGCAAAGCTCTAAGAACAAATCATCAGGCTTTTTTCCCCCTATTAACCGAAATTCTTTCAATCTTTTCTTAATATCTGACTTTTTTTCTTGATGAGCCCGCCATAATTCTTTTACGTTTCTCATTTAAACACTTGGTCTAGTTTTTTAGAAGGGTTTTTCTTAAAATAATGCAGATGAGTCTCACAATGACAGTCTGTGCTTCCAAACTTTTTCATTACTGTCTTGCCTCTGAGGCTTTTTACCTTGTTGCTAAGCCAGCATTCTTTCTTTTCATTTGTGATTATAGTCTTAACCTTTAATATCTTGGCTTTTTCTAAGAAATAGTCGATGTGCCAGTGCTTTTTCTTAATCTTTCTCTGATGTCTTTTTATCCTTTTCTGAAGATTGTTCAAAGCTGATCCGACATAACAGTAATATCCTTTAGGAAATAATGCCTCTTTATTTCTTATTCTTATCTTGGTATAATTTTTCAGATAAAGCAATAGGCAATATACTCCTTTTTTCATTAAGCCAAGCCTTAGCTTGTAGGGTTTTTAAATTTTTTTCTATAAGTCATTGAATGGTTAAGTTTAAAAGAAACAAAAGCCTGTTTGTTGCTTATGGAAATCAGCAAAGGAATCGAGATTATGGACTTATGTCTGTATTTTAAGAAAGAAAAGGCTTTGGTAATGGCAGACTTTCATATGGGTTATGAGGAAGCGTTAAACAAGAAAGGCCTATTAATCCCAAGATTCCAGTACGCTGAGACTATGAAGCGTTTGGAAAAGCTTTTGGCAGGATTCGAGATAAACACTGTCATAATCAACGGTGACTTGAAGCATGAGTTCGGAAAGATAAGCGAGACAGAATGGAGGCATACGCTAAAACTTTTAGATTTCTTGTCAGAGCATTCTAAAAAAATAATTCTTATCAAAGGAAATCATGATAATATATTAGGACCTATTGCTGAGAAGAGGGGGTTGGATGTGAAGAAAAATTATGTTATTAGTAAGACTATGATCCTTCACGGCGATAAGATACCTCATGGTGAGAAATTCAACCAGATGAAACGATTAGTAATAGGTCATGAGCATCCTGCTATAAGTTTGAACAAGCATGGGAGGCTGGAGACTTACAAATGTTTTTTGAAAGGCAGGTGGAAGGATAAGGAATTATTGGTTATGCCTTCTTTTAACTTAGTCACTGAAGGGACTGATGTTTTGAAAGAAAAGACGTTAAGCCCTTTTTTGAAAAAAAACTTAGACGATTTTAAAGTATTCATCGTGTCAGAAGGAGTTTACGGCTTCGGGACTGTTAAGGATATTAAAAACTTGTAAAATATTATTTAGCCTTTAATTCTGTTTGTGTAATCTCGTATACTCCGGTGCAGTCGTCTTCCATTACAGTCTTAGCTCTTTTTATGATTATTTCATATTCAAACATTGGGGCGTCGATTACTAATGATTCTGCTTCTCCGCCTTCTAATGCTATGTTGAATCCTAGTTTCTTGTTCAGCCTTACTAGTTTGTCAACGTCTTCATGGGTTATTATCTTTCCAAGCCAGGACTCGTCTAATCCGTCTGCTGCGATTTTCGTGATTATGAATTTGAATCCTGCACCTATTACTTCTCTCATCTCTGTTTCTTGGTCTTTATGCCATAATGGTGAGAAGACTTTCAGCCCTAGTTTTTTGCATACATCTTCTATCCTTGTCCTTTGATAGTCTGAGAATAATGCTCCAGTAACTACTCCTTCGATAGGGTATTCTTCTTTTGCTCTTTTCAATCCTCTCTCTAAATCTTTCAGCTCATGTCCCTCTTCACCATCAGTCATCTGTTCTACTAAAGGTATGTTCAGGCTTTTAGACTGTAATTTAGTCATTTCTATGTTTGGCGTGTGGAACATGAAAGAGTCAGGATTCTTGCTCTTAATTGTTATAAGGCATAGTATATCATGTCCTTGTTTCTGCATCAGGTACAATGCATAGTTCGAGTCTTTTCCTGAGCTGTATAGCACTCCAAGTTTCATTTTAAACTTTTTAGATAATCTGCTTTGTATTTAATGCCTTTCTTCTTTGTGAGTTTTAGTATTGCGTTGTCCATCCTGCTTCCATATTGCGCCGCTCTTTTTTTTCTCATCGCATACTCTTCCGGAAGCCCTATGTTTATCGCTGCTTTTCTTAGTATGAACTTTTTTATCCCTTCTTTTATCTTTAGCTCTCCCGGGATTTTGAGAGCGTAATCTATGAGTTCTTTGTCTAGGAAGGGTATCCTTAATTCTAAGTTGTAATGTTTTGCTATCGCTTCATCCCTATCCAAGTCTCTTGCTTTAATATTTTTCAATCCTTCTTGGCATTCTTTGTTGATGTCTTCTGCTTTTTCATGCCTTTCGTATCCTGCGAAGAGTTCTTCAGATCCTAAACCAGAGAATATTATTCTTATTCCGTCTTTTTGTGCTTGTTCGCATGCCGGTATGAAAGTTGCTCCTACTCCTACGCTTACCACGTCGTTTTTTCCAGTAATCTTAATAGTCTTTTTGATATAACCCTCTGCTTCTTTCAGGTTTAGTTTTACGACTTTTAGCTCAAAGCCTAAATGTTTTGCTATCTTTTCAGAATATTCTAAGTCTTCTCCTTTTTTCAGGCCGGGTTCTTCTAAAGTTGTTGTATAGCATGTAAACTTTTTTCCTAATTTTTTTGCTACAAATGCTATCAGTGTAGAGTCTACTCCTCCTGAGAATAGTATTCCGAACTTTTCTTCAGGTAAGCTTTTTTCTATACTCTTGACTAATAATTTACTAAGTTCTTGGGCTATTTCCTCTTCGGATTTCATAACGATTTTTAGAACTTGGGCTGGTTTAAAAGCTTATCTAAGAAGTTCCAGAAATATTTAAATATCTTGCAAAACTTGTTTTAAAAAATGGTCGATAAGTTAATAATCACTGCGGCATTAGCAGGTTCTAGCATTACGAAAGAACAGACGCCTTATATTCCTATAACTCCTGAAGAGATTGCTAAGGCAGGTATTGACGCTTGGAAGGCAGGAGCCTCTGTAATACATATTCATGTCAGAGATATTAAGACTGGCCTTGGAACACAGGACGTTTCAGTATTCAAGGAAGTTGTTGATAAGATTCGAAAAGAGACGGATGCTATACTTTGTCTTACTACTAGTGGTATTCCTGGGAGGAACTTACCGACTGAAGAAAGGATTCAGCATTTAGTGTTAAAGCCTGAGATGGTTTCTTTCGATGCTGGCTCGATGAACTTTGGAAAGAATGTATTCTTAAATCCGCCAGATTTTTTAGAGACTTTAGCCAAAGAAGTATTAGCCAATGGTATCAAGCCTGAACTTGAAGTTTTTGATCCTGGAATGGTTTGGACTTGCTTAAGATTTTTAGAAACGGGTTTGTTAAAGGCACCGTTGCATTTCCAGTTTGTCTTAGGAGTGCCTGGTGGCATGCCGGCTACAGCGAAATCATTATTACATCTTTATGAGATGATTCCTAAAGATTCTACCTGGTCAGCGATAGGTATAGGTCCTGCGCAACTGCCGATGACTACTATTGCTATGGCTATGGGTGGTCATGTAAGGGTAGGATTAGAAGATAACATATACTATTCTAAGGGTGTTTTGGCTAAGAGCAGCGCAGAGCTTGTCGAGAGAGCTGTAAGGATAGCTAATGAATATGGCCGAGAAGTTGCTAAGCCTGATGATGCGAGGAAGATTTTAAGTCTTAAATAATTCTTAGAATTTAGTTTATAATGAAGCCTTGTATGTTTTGAGCCATTGGTTCTCTTTTATTGGATTCAGCTCTTGTAGTTTACTATTGATTTTTTGGCAAACATAGATTTGTTCTCCAACTTCTTCTCTGACCCATCCGTCGTTGTTTATCAGCAGGCCTTTTTCCCTAATCCATGGCTGTGGGCTTGTTTTAGGGTCTCCTGGATAGTATAGTGATGTGGTAATTTTTATGTCGAAGTGTTCGTTTATTTCTGCTTCTTCTTTTATTTCTTCTTCATAGTACTGGTCGAAGCATGTTCTGACGCCTATTGTTAGTGCTCGTTCAGCCCACCAGTAAGGTTTGTTGTTCTTTTTGTTTTCAAGCCAGTTATTTCTTAGCTTGCTTATCATTTCTCCCCTCGGGTCTGAGAAGTTTGAGATGAGTTGAGCATCTGCTGTTGTTATCGCGTATTTTAAGTATGCGTGGTCTATCTTGCCGTCTTTGATGAAAAACGTTACGTTGTCACTATTCTTATCGTATACTATTGTCTTGTTGAGCACCATAATGTTGCTTTTTCCTTTAGAATATTTGATTAATTGTTTGATATACTCGTCGTTTGATAGTATTTGTTTTATATTGTTTCTGTCGTTTCTTTTAGGCGTATCAGCTTTTAAGTATCCGAGTGAGTACTCAGGCAATACTATAATGTCTGCTTTCTCTTTGCTGTCAATGAAATGTTGTATGGAGTCTTTTGCTTTGTTTATTAACGATTCGAGAGTTTTTTTGTTAAAGCTTTCTGGCTCTTCTATTGTTGCTTTTAGTAAGGCTATTTTCATGGTATGGGTTGTTTTTTTTATACTTGGTGTTAGAAGTATATAAACCTTTCTTTGTTTATTACTTACAAGTAGTTATAGAATATATTTTAGACGGAAGACTTATATACTTTTATTTTTAACCAAATCCTAAAAGAGTTAGGAGGAACAAAATGGAACTAGAATATCATGTTAGGTTTTCAGTCAAACAAAAAGATGGTATGGACATAACAAAAGAGTTCACGGATGCATTATACGGTTTTATAATACAGATGGAAGGACCAGCTGAATTCTTCGAGTATGACCTTCTTAAAGAGACTTCCGAGAAGGGCAAACAATATAATGTCATAGTCACGAAAAGCAAAGAATTGGCAGATGTGCTGCCTGATTCGATGATAGAAACCAAAAGAATGGATTTCAAAGGCAGAAATATAAAATTACGCATACTCCCGACTACAATTCTAGAAAGTTTCTAAAATCCAAGGGGAAGAAAATGCCAAGATATTTCACAAAAAAAATCGGGACAGATGAATTATTGCAAAAGATATGGTCCACGCTAGAAAAAAATGACCCTGTAGCAGCAAAAGATATCAAAGAAAACATGGGGGGTACAGGAATGTCGTTGCGTGAGATTATAGAAGACGGATGTATAGTTTACTGGAACTTTACGCCTAGCCTGGAAAAAGACTTAAATAAAATATCATTCGACTACGAAAACGTGGGGTCAGGTCCTGAAAGCCTGTTATGCGACTCGGAAAATAACGATATGAAAGACATCATGGGATTCAAAACCTTAGACAACGGCCTTACATTCTTAGGACTACAAGCTGGAGGGGATTGGGAGCACCCGATATTTTTTATTGTATATTCCGACGGCTCGCAGTTAAGAGCTTATATCCCTGAAAAAGGAAACGTCTTTAACACAGATACTAAACAAGCATTCGGCAACGATGAAGAAGCAGATGCGAAAAACCTTCTGAAAAGAGGAGTAATAGATCAAAAAGCAGCAGACGAAATAATAGGAGGTGAAATGAGCGCAGCGCCATACGACCTACTTCATTTTGATGTGAAAAAGTTAAAAGAAGATATATTTAAGAGGATAACTTACAAAAATGAAAACTGAAGTTCCTGAATGGTTTGATAAAAGTTTATTACATTCGTTAGAGGCTAAAATAGACCGTTCTAAGATTAAGAAAGAGGAGAGAAGGTTAGATTGGGTTATGAGGCAAATGATGAAAGCTTTGCCGTCTAGCATTACAGGTATTGTTACGAAAAAGCACACTTGGAAAGATATTGAAAAGATGATTGAGGAAAACTGTGAGACTGTAGATTACAATCCTGATTTGATAATTGGTATAAAGTCTGGAGGCGCATTTATAGCTAATTATGTTGCTAAATGTTTGGATGTTTCAGAAGTGGATTATATGCATGTATCTCATTATTCAGATAATTCTAGGAGTATTGTAAAGTCTACTTTAACTTCTGCTTTGAAGAAAGCAGTTATTAAAGAAGAGCCGAAAGCTACTATAGCTGCTAAGAATATTTTATTAGTTGACGACCAGGCAGGCACCGGTGCTACATTAGAAATTGCTAAGGATTATTTAAAACAAATGCGTGCTTTAGAGGTGAAGGCCTTCTGTCTTTTTACAAGAGGGCCTAAAGTGGATTATTGTAAAAAGAAAGGTTTAATGCTTTACACCCCTTGGGGAAAAGACGCGTAATTACTTCTTTTTTATCAGCTCGTACCTTTCAAAGTTTCCGTCATGGTTTTCATCGTAGAATTCTATGTCATAGCCTTGCTCTTCATATTCTTTACCAGTGTCAAAGTCTATTATCACCTTGGACGGCTTGTCATGTTTTTTCGGACCTATCTTTTCGTTAGTCTGTTCTAGTTCGAACCATTTGGTTAGTGTTATATACTTTTTCTCGGATTTTGGGTCAAACCATGTCCCGTTAGTGCAGTAAAGCTCTACCATATAGTCTGCTTTTCCGTCATCGTTTTCGTCAACGAATACTATGGGCATGAAGAAAGGGTCTAAAGGTAATAATTGGTTTTCTGTTGTGGTTATCGGCTGTATCAATCCTTCAAGATTATTTTTTTCATCTCTGGCTTCGTCTAATTCTTTTAAATGATTATATATTTTTTTTACAGTTTCTCCTTCTACGCCTGGGTAGAACATTATCCAAAAATCATTATCATGATGATACCTTACAATGCTGAGTATTTGCTCTTGCATATCCTTCGGCAGTGTCAATACGTCTTTTACTACTTGTGGCAGTTTTTCCTTGTCTAGGCTTTCTAGGGGTAATATCTCTGTTTCTTCACCGAAGTCCTTGAACGGTATGAAATACAAAGAAGAGTCATGGCCTTTATAATTTACAAAGTTTTTGTCTATTTTTGGAAGATAAGCGTCGAAAAATCTTGAATATCTGTCCCGAGTATTGTCATATAGGTTGTTGCCGTACATTATTTCTATAATCTCTTCTGTTTTTATTTCGTTGTTAACGACTCTTACTTTTGTCCCTGAAGGTTTTATCTTATAATCCGGATCGTTATATTCTTTGTAGAACTGCTTGTACTGTTCGATTCTTTTCTCTTCATAGATTATATTTTTGGATGTCGCACTAGTACTTATTCCTAATGCTATTGATAGTCCTGCTATTAGGCTGATAAGCTTTTTTTTCATAATAAATAAAACCCTCGACGTTCAGGATGTTATGGACGTATTTAAACCCTCGTTTTTTTTAGTAGAAGTATCCTTCTTTGTAAAGGTATGCTAGTAAGGATCCGCCGACTGCTAATGTTATGAACAGGAATAGTAATAATATTTTCAACTGTGATTTCTTTGCAGCTTCACTTTTTGACTCTTTTATAGAGTATCCTGTTGTGCTTTTTTTTGAATCTTCTTCAGATAGTTCATTTCTTTTGTTGTATAATTCATTTAGTCTTGTTTCTATCTCTGATTTTTTTGTTTCTAACCCGGCTATTTCATTGTTTACTGCTTGTCTTAGTTCTTCAGGAGGCATTTCTTCCCATTTCTTGGGTGTTAAGCTTATGCTTAATTGTTGTTCTGCTTCTTTCCTGTCTTTTATGAAGTCTTCTTCTGTTTCTACGTATGTGCAGTCTTTTCTGTTGCTTAATATAATATTCGGATATTTTGTAGGGTTGCAGGTTCTTGGGAGCTGGTCGTTGAACCTTGCTATCATACTTTTTACATGGTTTGTCGTGTATAAGTCGAATTGTGCTTCTATTAAGTACTTGTTATCCCCTGTTTTTTTGATAGTTGCTCCTTCTGGTAGGTTTCCATTCTTGCTGGTGTAACCATTAACGTCTTTGTATAATATCTGCGTGTATAGTATGTACTCTACTACTTTTAACGGGTCTAGCATGGCGTTTTCTGACTGTTCTAGGCCGTAGATTTCTAGGTTAGCATTGAAGCTTCCTCTTTTGGATGTCATGCAGTCGTTTATTTTTATTCCTAGTTTTTCGCAGGTGAATGACAGTCCTGGGCATTCTAAATCGAATGTTAGTTCAGCATCTACCATGGCATCAGCAGGTCCTTCTTTATAGTTTATCTTGATAGGGTAAGTCTTTTTTTCTGTTAATTGGTTTTCTTTTCCTGTGAACGTAGCAGTTTTTTGGGTGGATGTTAGTTTTAAAACGTCGTTATCCCAGGTTCCTTTTAGGGTTTTGTCCCCTGTAGAGACCACCATCGTTTTAGTGTAAGCATCTATTTCATTGTTGGCCTTTAATACTATAGTTAGGCTTCCGTCATCGTAGCATTTTGTAAAATCTTCACCTTCTGCAACTTCTCCTTCACGTATGACTTTCAATGCTGAAGCAGAGCTGACTAATAATAAGGATACTAGGATTAGGATTAATAGTTTTGTCTTCATAATAATGTTAAAATCGAGGTGTTTTATATACTTTTTCTTTAATCCCGTTCAGGTTTTTCGTTGCCTTGGCCGCACTTCTGGCATAATAATCCTTCTATGTTTATGCTTTTGTGCTTTATCATGCGTACTTTCTTGCCGCAAGAAGGGCATGTGAAGGTTATTACTTCGTATTTTAGCCTGTCTTTTTTCATGAAAGAATTAGTCGAGCATTACTATTTCTACTGATACGCCTTCTGGTATTGGCACTCTCATTATTAGCCTTAAGGCTCTTTCGTCAACGCCTAAGTCTATTAGTCTTTTATGCACTCTCATCTCGAAGTTTTCGAATGATGCTTTTCCGTCGCCGCAAGGGCTTCTCCTCGTTGTTATCTTAGCCCTTTTTGTCGGTATTGTTATCGGTCCGGACATTTTAACTTTAGTCTTTTCCGCGATGTCTTTTATAGAGTTGCATATCTCGTTGAGATTGTCTATTTCTGTTGATGCTAGTTTTATTCTTGCTTTTGGCATTTTAGTTTTTTAAGCCTAGACCGGTTTATAAAGGTTGCGAAACAAGCAGTATCTCCGAATGTTATTTAAGGTCTTCGTTTTTTAGTTGATTTTTTGTTTGGGTGTGTGGGATTTAGAAGGTTTTTGTTGTGTGTTGTTGGTATGTTTTTCTTCTAGAAATT
>Ga0194112_10000744_pt1 | contig 47607 bp, 29 predicted proteins | sample TA2MahC400mmetaG_FD_146191 | JGI IMG/M metagenome (GOLD analysis project Ga0194112, IMG submission 146191) | Freshwater microbial communities from Lake Tanganyika, Tanzania - TA2015016 Mahale Deep Cast 400m | ecosystem: Environmental > Aquatic > Freshwater > Lake | place: Tanzania: Lake... | reverse complement strand
CGGTGGCGCTCATTCCCCACAGCGGCGATTGGCACGAGGCTCTGGAGCTCTACCGCACGTGGGTGCGGAGTTGGTACGCGCCGCATAAGTGCCAGGATGAGAGCTTCTTCCTGCAGGCCTGGGACATCCAGTGCTACCGTCCCAGCGAGAAGCTGAGTTGGCGGGACGCGCGGGTGCCGTCGATCATCTCCCCGGACCGCAAGCGGTTCTGGGTGGATGAGACCTTCGCCTTCGAGCAGCAGCGCCTGGGGCACGTGCCCGACCTGGTGCACTTCTTCAACTGGACGCACAACGACCGGCTGGACCGGGACGAGAACGGGGTCTACGGCGGGCCGCTGGCCTACGAGCAGGTGGGGGGTCTCGAGTTCTTCCGCGAGGGGATCGCGCGAATCCAGACGCACTGGGGGCGCCCGCTGTCCCTCTATACCCTCAGCGACCGCTTCCGCGCGTCGGCGCTTCCCGACCGGAACCTGAGCCGGGAGCTGACGGAGCGGGCGGCGTACAAGGAGCTGGAGAGCGATGCCTCAGCCGCCTTGCGCGGCGCCGGCCAAGTGGACGGGATCATCTACCCGCAGATCGGCGAGCCGCGCTGGACGGAGTACTTCGTGCGGGACATCGCGGAGATGCAGCGCGATACCGGCTGCCGGATCGTCTACATGGACGTGTTCCCCCGGTTCTCGCACTTGCGCGGCTTGAGGGGCGTCACTCCTCGCGAGGACGACCTCGATGTGGTCACCCGGATGCGTGAGGCGCTGCCGGACGAGGTAGCCCTGTGGAGCGAGTACCCGCTGACCGACGTGGCGTCGCAGTACGCGGACGGCTGCCTGCAGTACTACTTCGTGGAGCTGAACGAGGTGTTCGCGCGCGCGTACAACAGCCCGCACACGCACGGAGCAGGCCTGGCGGAACTGCCGCTCAACGTCGGACGTTACGCGCTGCCCCGCTACCGGACGTTCTGCCTGCCGGGCTACATCGAGGCCAGCAATCGTCCCGGACAGGTCGATGCGGTCTTCGTCAACGGAGAGCCGTTCCATGAGGACACCTTCCGGCTGCAGCACTCGCGGCTGCGGGAGCGGCTCAATCGGGCGTACGTCGTGAAGCACGAGTACGCGGACTGCTTCGGCAGCGACTCCCCCGTGCCGAGGGTCCCGACCGCCGTGGCGGGCATCACTGCGAACCTGTTCCCGGGGGCGACCCGCCAGGTCTGGACGCTCTTCAGCAACCGGCCGAAGACCTTCTCCGGCGTCGTGTTGAGGGTTCCCCACCGCGAGGGCGCCCGGTACCGCGACGCGTGGAACGGACGCGACCTGGAGCCTGTCATCCGGGACGGGATGGCGGAGATCGCGGTCACCCTGGACCCGCAGCAAGTGGGCTGTGTAGTTCAGGACTGGGGGCAGTGAGGTCGCGACGGGTGAAGCAGGAGGAGCAGGTGGGCCGATACGGCAAGGCTGACAGGGTTCTCCATCTTGCGATGGCCGCGGCACTGACGGCCTTCTGCGTCCCTGCGGAGGCGGCGCTGCCGGCTGCGGGGCGGGTGTTCGTTGACGCGAACGGAGACGGCCGGCTGTCCGTGGGCGAGGAGGGGTTGGGGGGCGCAGTGGTCAGCGACGGTACCACGGTGCTCAAGACGGACCCCGAAGGGGCGTTCGCCTTCCAGGCCGACACCGACCCGATGCTGCAGGAGGGCGAAAAGCCCATTGTGACGCTGTCCACGCCCGACGGTTTCGCGACCACCACCCCCTGGTTCTCGCGGCTCGGCGGCGACCGGGCGCAGGACATGGCCATCCGGTTCGGCGTGAAGCCGGAGGTGCAGACGCGGCCCTTCGAGTTCCTGCACGTGACCGACATCCACTGGGTGCCGGACAGCAGCTTCTATGACACCTTCGTGCAGGAGGTCACCAGCGTACCAGGCAGATGCCGCTTCGCCATCAACACCGGGGACTCGTTCTCTTGCGACCACTACCCGCCCGAGACTGCGTGGCGCCTGTCGAGCTGCGCGTTCGACATGCTGAACAGCCTGAACATGCCCTGGCGGATCACGGCCGGGAACCATGAGGCCATCGGTGGGGACTACGCCATCAATGCCGGGTGGACCAGTACCCACCCCCGCTACGGGTACGGGCTGTTCTGGGAGCTGTACGGTCCGCTGCGCTGGTCCTTCACCCATGCGGGCGTCCATTTCGCGGGCGTGGACGTGATGGAGCACCCCAGCCACGACGTCTGGAGCTACGGCAGCTCGAAGAGCGCCATCGCGTGGCTGCAGCGGGACCTGGCCGCGATTCCCGCAGGCATGCCGGTCTACCTGTTCGGCCATTGCTTCAGTGATGACTGGCTGCCCGTGGTGGCGAGCGCCAACGTCCGGGCAGTGGTGTACGGGGATGGGCACGAGAACCGCATCAGCAAGTGGGGTGACGTGCCCTGCGTGGAGAGCGGTTCGCTCTGCCCCACGGCACCCGCCGAGTATCGCGGCTACCGGGTGTTCCGCGTGAATGCGGACGGAGGCTTCGACGAGTGCTTCCGCTTCCCGGGTCGGGATGTGGCTCTCTGCCTCTTCCCTCGGGACTTCCGGGTCGGGCCCCGGCCGCCGGCGCGGCTGTGCATGACGGGCTACGGCTACGGGATGCCCATCACGGCCCGCACCGTGACGGTCACCGTTGACGGCCGGCCGGCAGAGGTCCGCCCCGACCGGCCGTCGGCGCTCTGGACCGGGTTCAGCGCCCGGCTCGACCTCGCCCGCCTGCCACGCGGCTACCTGAAGGCTGTGGCGCGGGGGAGGCACAACCGGCGTGAGGTGCTCTCCGACGAGCAGCTTGTCCTCAACCTGCACGGGGTGGACGAGGCGCCGCCGGAGGCGGGCGAGGTCACGCTACGGCTGGGCGTGTGCGGCCTGCAGGCGGCGGCGGAGGTGTGGGTGAACGGGCAGAAGCTCGGGTCGATCGCGGGCCCCGCAGGCGGCGAGTCGCCCGGGGAGCATGTCGCGCGGCGCTTCGCCTTTGCGGTTCCGCCCGGCGTGGCGCGACGCATGAACGCCGTGGAAGTCAAGCCCGGGGTCACTGCCGGGAAGCCCGATCCGATCTTCCTCGACTACTGCTGGATGGAGCAGGGCGGCGCGGTCTTCCGGGACATGGACCCCCGGCTCGGCTACGGGCACTTCTACGGTGCGCTGCGCACGCACTACATCGACCTGAAGGCTCCCATGCCGGGCCGCGAGCAGTACGTCGAACACGCCGAGACGCACACGGTGCCGTGACCCAGAAAGGGCGCTGACGGCCATGAAGGACCACAGAACCGCTTCCCCAGACCCCGCGGGGATTCCGCGGTGCGCCCGGGGATGGGTAGCGTTGGCGGTGCTTGCTGCGGCGGCCTGCGTCGCGGCCGGAGCGAACGCCGCGTTCGAGCCCTGGGCGTCCGATACCGACCCGACGGACGTCCCCAGGAGCTACGTGCAGGAGGTCACCACCGCCCCGTTCACTTACACGATCACCCAGGGCGGGACGATGGACGGGAAGATGTGCACCACGCTCCCCGGAGTGTGGGAGCCGTACGAGCAGACCTGGGAGTCAAACCGCTCGATCCGCATGGAGAACGTCGGCCCGTCCAGCGTGGCGAACCCGTGGCTGACCATCGGCCCAATCGACTTCTTCTCCCAACAGACCATCGCGGACTCGGTGGTGAGGGGGCTCTCGACCGACCGCGAGAAGGCCCTCGCGATCTTCTACTTCTACATCACGCATCGCTATCACAAGGGGAATGGCGACAACACCGCGCAGGGCGACGTCTCGCAGGCCATGAACGTGTTCGGCTTCAACACCTGCGGGAACAGCACGCTGTGCCTGTCGGACCTGCTCGACAAGGTCGGGATGCGTGACTGCATCTTCAGCCACTGTCCCGGCCATGTCGTCCCGCAGGTCTTCTTCGATGGGCGCTACAACACGCTCGACGGGGACATGGCCACCTTCATGCTCCTGCGAGACAACCACACGCTTGCCAACGAACTCGATCTGGTGCGCGACCACGATCTCATCAAGCGCGTGCATCAGTATGGCATCATGAGCGCCACGGACCCCCTCCGAAACAACGAGGACTACGCGCAGTACTACACGTGGGAGGGCGATACGACCCAGCAGCTTGACGGCTGGGCGTGGTGGACGATGGCCATGGTCCTGCGGCCGCACGAGGCCATCGAGTGGCGATGGGGCCACGAGACGCCGGTGAAGTACTACGGCGACATGACCGGACATCCGCCCATTGCTCCCGACACCATCTACAACGGCCTGTGGGAGTACGCCCCGGACTTCAAGGACGATGCGCAGTGGCGGGCGGGAGCGACCGCGACCAACATCACGACCAACGACGGCGTTCTCTCGGCCACGGACGGCGGCACCGGCACCATCGAGTGGCACATGAAGACGCCGTATGAGTTCATCGGAGGCACGCTGGCGACGGAGGCTGACGGGTGCACTTTCGAGATCGGCTTCCTGGATCCGAAGGACTGGAAGGCCGCCTTCACGCCGCTGGCGACGTTGGCCGAGTTCGGCGGCAAGTTCGCGGGCCGCACGGCCTGCGGGAACGAGTACTGGCTGCGATGTACCCTGACGGGCCAGGCCAAGCTGAGCGGCATCAGGATCACGAACGACATCCAGATGGCGCCGCTGGCGATGCCCTCCATGACCGTGGGAGACAACAGGTTCACCTACGTCGAGCACACGGACAACAACACCGGCCCCAATGCTGCCAGGCACTTGCGGATCACGCACACGTGGATCGAGAGGTCGAGGACGCGCCCTCCGAGCGCCCCCGCCTCTCCCCTCTTCCCTGCCCAGGGCGGCAGGAGCGATGGCACCGATGTGGTGTTCCGTTGGAGCGCGGCCAAGGACCCGGATGGCGACACGATCACGGACTACCACTTCCAGCTCGCAGACCGCCCCGACATGAGATGGCCCTTGTCACCCAACTTCGAGAAGTACATCTCCCGGACGCCCGACAAAGGCAACGCCCGCTACACGCTCCCGCGGCCCGGCCTGCTGACGCACGGCCAGACCTACTACTGGCACGTGAGAGCGAAGGACTCCAACGGCGTCTGGGGGCCGTGGAGCAGCACGTGGAGCTTCACGGCGGAGGGGCCGGAGTACCCGATCGACGTGGAGATGAGGTACGATCCGGCCACCGGGATCGGCACGTTGACATGGAGCGCCAACTCGACGGGCAGGGCGCCCGCCAAGTACAGGGTCTACGGCAGCGACGAGAAGGGGTTCACGGTTCACGACGCCCCCTATGAGGTGAAGCTCGGGGATACGAAGGAACTCACGAACCCGTTCCCCGCGAGCTTCGTGGCCGAGGTCGCGGGTACTTCCCTGGCGGTTGTGGGTGTGGGCAATGCTCTGCCGAACGCCAACAAGGCCTACTACCGCGTCGTGGCGGTGGACCGCAAGGGCAAGCGAAGCGGGGATTCGGACTACGTCGAAGCGCCCCGGCCCTTCATCTACAGCGCGCCGGTCACAGGCGCACCCGCGGGTCAGCCCTATCGCTACCAGGTGCAGGCCATCCGCTCCATCGGCGCCCTCACGAGAAGGGACAACACCAAGCCGAAGCCGGGAACGAGGTTCTGGAAGATCGAGCCCCTGAAGTTCGCGCTCACGCAGAGCCCGGGCTGGATGAGCATCGACCCCGACACCGGTCTCATCACCGGCACGTCCGACGGGACGGGCGGCACGGTGATCGTCAGCGTGACTCTCACGAAGGAGCACCGGCTGGTGCACGATGCGAACGCCATCGTGTGGGGGAACGAGTGGGAACAGAGCCGGACCTACGAGACCGTGGGGCCGGTGACTCAGGAGTTCGTGGTCAGGGGCGCATCGGCGCAGGCGCTACCCACACCCGCTCGATCGCCTCGGGCAGCGGCTTCGTGGTCTCCACGTGCAGCGCCATCGCCCAGTCCTGGTCTGTGGCCGTAACCCGGACCTCCTGCACCGCCTGGCTCCCCGGTACGGAGGCCAGCGTCTGGTCCACGTTGGGGGGCTGCACTTTGATTGTCACCAGCGTGACCTTCGCCTGCGGGTCCTTGAGCACGGCGCCGACGCGATACGTGAGGCCGGGCTGCACCGGGATCGAGCGGCTGACCCAGCGCGTGTTCTCATAGCAGGTCCAGCGGTCCGGCTGGGGGCTGAACACCGCGATGTCGCCGTGCGGGTTGCGGATGATGTTGCCCGGGGGATCGTCGGGCGCGAGGACGATGTCGGCCGTGACGGTCTGACCGGCGACCAGGGCCACCGGAGCCGAGACCCGCGCAAGAGAGCCAGGACGATAGGCCCACACCCGATAGACGCCCGGGGGCAAGCTGCGGAACTCGTAGCTGCCATGCCACGCACCGTCGGCGGGCTGGGGCGTGACCGCGTAGGCGTTCGTGGCGAAGTCCGTCAGCCCGGGGGCCAGGCAGGCGGGAGCGGGGCCGAGGGCCCGGAACTTGGCGTCGTCCAGGAGCATGATTCGCGCGCTCTTGTCCATGTGCTTCGGGGCGCCGGTATGGAAGAGCCCGGTCGTGATCGCGCCGCGCAGGCCGGCACCCGGGGGCTGAGGCGCTTCGGCCAGCGTGAACAGCGTATGCAGGGCGTCGGCCAGCACGCGGGCGCACTCCAGGGCGCTCTCCAGGATGATCGGCTCGACTTGCGGCCGGGCGGCCTCGCCTTGCGCGGCCAGCGGCTTGGCCCGGGTCGCCCGCTCGACCGAGAAGGCCACCAGACCCTCCAGGCGCGCCGTGAGCCCGGCCACGGCGGCCTCGTCGTCTTGCCCCAGCAGTTGCGGCGCGTATCCGGGGGTGGCGATCTCACTGGCCGGGACCCAGTTCTCCAACGGGCCATGCAGGTCGCCGACGATGACGGCGGCATGCGGCGGGGCGCCGGTGTCCTCGATCCAGTGGACGATCGGCGCCAGCTGCCGGGCAGCGTTGACGGGCGTCTCAGTGCGCAGGCCCTGCAAGGCGCGGAGGAAGAACGGACGCCAGGTCTGCCTGACCTGTGGGTCGCCGTGGAGCACGTAGTGCGGCAGGGCGCGGATCAGCAGGTAGTCATCCGCCGAGTAGTCGCCCAGCTCCAGGCCTTGCCAGTCAGGGATCCACGAGTAGTTCGTCAGTTGGCCGAACTCCCCGCCCAAGACCCCTTTCCAGTGGTCGGCTTCGGGGAGCGCCTCCAGCGCCGCACGAGTGATGTCCGGGTGCGGGCCCCAGGCGCGGGCGGCGCCGGGCACGATTGCCAGTAGCCCCACGAGGGCGAGAGCGTGAAGTCGACGCCGACGCATGGGTTCCGCTCCTTGGGGGAGATCAACAGAGAAGAGCTGCCACAACTCCCTGGCGGGGTGGTTCCCCCGATGCCTGCGCGCTTCCTGCCCGGCCGGACCCGAGGAGCTTCGTTGAGGCGTGGCTCGGGGAGGGGCCGCGCGGCGTGGGGGCGAAGGCAGTGTGGAGGCCGGGGAGAGACGACCCGTGAGTGACCAGCCCCCAAGAGAGCCTGAGGCCGTGAGGGCCTTGCGCGAGCAGTACCTGCACGCGGTGGCTTCGTGGCGCCGGCTCGGTCTGCTTGTGAAGCGCCTCGCTGACATCCTCGGGGCGGCAGTAACGCTGCTGCTGTTCGGTCCGCTGATCCTGTTCCTGGCCTGGCTTGTGAGGCGCGGCTCACCGGGAGGCGCGTTCTTCGCGCAGGAGCGGCTGGGGCAGTTCGGGCGCCCGTTTCGGATGGTCAAGCTGCGCACGATGGTGCAGGATGCCGAGCACAAGGGCGCCGGGCTGGCCATCGAAGCGGATGACCCGCGGATCACGCGCATCGGCAAGGTGCTACGGGCCGCGAGCCTCGACGAGTTGCCGCAGCTCTGGAACGTGCTGCTTGGTGACATGAGTTTCGTGGGGCCTCGGCCGCTGCCCGTGGTGTACTTCGAGCGCTGGAACGACCGCCAACGCACGCGGCTGCTGCTGCCACAGGGCGTCACCGGCTGGTCGCAGCTCATCGCGCGGAACGATGCTCCGTGGCCGGAGCGGCTGGAGCTTGATGCGTGGTATGTCGAACACTGGTCGGTGCTGCTTGACCTGCGGGTGTTCTTCAGGACGATCCTCTCCGTGGTCGCGCGGCGGGGCATTCAGGCGGCGGATGGCACCGTGAGGGAATTCACCGGCAGTGAGCCCGGCGACGCGGAGTAGGCCATGCATGAACTCCGGGAGGGTGAGTGATGTCGCGACCCCGTTTGGTGATCGTCGGGGCCGGCGAGCATGGTCGGGTCATGGCCGATGTGCTCCGCGAGCAGGAGGAGGTCGATCTTCTGGGCTTCGTGGACGACGATCCCGAGCTGCTCGGCCGGGAGGTTGACGGCGTGCGGGTGCTTGCCCGGGCTTCGGACCCCGAGTGGCCCGGGAAGCATGGCGCGACACATTTCCTGGCTGCGATTGGGAACAACGCCATACGGGCCGCCCGATTCGCCGAGATGGAGAGCAGGGGCCTTGCGGCATGGTCCGCCATTCACCCCTCGGCAGTGATTGCCCGATCGGCCGAGGTGGGTGCGGGAACGCAGATCGTCGCCGGGGTCGTGATCAACCCGGGGGCCGTCATCGGTCGCAACGTCATCCTGAATACCTCCTGCAGCATCGACCACGACTGCCGCATCGGGGATCACGCCTTCATTGCCCCCGGGGTGCATCTCGGCGGCACGGTGACGGTCGGCGAAGCAGCCCTCATGGGGATTGGGGCGGTTGCGCTCCCGGGCGTGACGATCGGCGAGCGTGCGATCGTCGGCGGGGGAGCCGTCGTGACGAAGGACCTGCCTCCCGGCGTTGTCGCCATAGGTTGTCCGGCAGGAGTCAGGTCCAGCGGGGAGTGAGGTCCGCGCCCTCAGCCGTGTGTCGGGGCGAGGGAGCGTTCGCCAACCCGCGGAGGCGCGCGCGCCCCACGAGATCCCTCGTTGTTCCGCAAGGTATGCGCGACTCAATAGGCCTCGCTGCTCTCGACACACAAGCAGCACCGTGAGGTGCGTCACATGCCCCGCCACTGAGGGAGGTCATCCTGGTGCACCTGACCAATCCGAGCGTGGTAGTTCTTCGTCCAGCGGTCTGTCAACGATCACAGTCCGGCCGCATGACGTTGTGCGCCGTGCAGGGGGGTATGGGGCCGTGCGGCAGGCCATTAGTCCCTACCGAATCGGGCTAGCTCTTGCGGACTGCTTCCTTGTCAGCGGCGCGCTGTTGCTGTCCGCGGTCGCCTTCCACAGCGGACAGGTCCCGCCCGGTGAATGGCAAGGCCTCAAGGCGGCGTGCCTTCTGGCAGCGCTCTGCCTGATGGCCACCAACCTGCTCTTTGGCCTGTACAGCCGTGTCTGGGAGTACGCGTCGGCCGACACCGCCCTGGCGGTGGCCAGCAGCGTCACGATCGCGCAGATCGCGGCTGCCGCGCTCGACAGGCTGTTCCCTCACCCCACCTCGATCCCGATCTGGCTCACGGCCTGGCTGGCGACGCTCCTGTCCATTGGCGCGGTCCGGTTTGCCTGGCGCTTCATCCGACCCCTGTTGGCCTCGCATCCTGCGGGCTCGTCCGACGAAGTGAAGCGTGTCCTCATCTATGGGGCGGGCCGCGCGGGTCACACCCTGATGGCTCACCTCCGCAGCGAGGGCAACGGCAACTACCGCGTCGTCGGCCTCGTGGACGACGATCCGGCCAAGCTTGGAGCGTTCGTGAGGGGCAAGAAGGTCATCGGGAGCGGCGAGAGCATCCCCGCCCTGGTGGCGGAGCACCGCGTCCAGGAGGTCATCGTCGCGATCCCGTCCCTGGACCGCGCGGAGGTCCGTCGGATCTACGGAATCTGCCGAGATGCCGGCGTCCGGATGAAGGTCCTCCCCTCCTTTCTGGAGTCCATGGAGGCGCCGGAGAGCCGGAGAGTCCGCCCCATCCAGGTGGAAGATCTCCTGGGCCGTGAGGTGATGCTCGAGAGCATCGGTCTGCAGGAGAACTACCTCGAAGACAAGACCGTGCTCATCACGGGGGCCGGAGGCTCGATCGGCGCCGAGCTGTCCCGGCAGGTTTGTCGCTACCGCCCGCGCCGGGTGATACTCCTGGGCCGCGGCGAGAATCGAATCCACTGGGTCTACTCGTACCTGAGGAACCAGCACCCTCACATCGACGTCATCCCGGTGGTTGCCAACGTGACGGTGGAGAGCAGTGTCGAGCAGCTCCTCGTCAGGTTCCGTCCCGAGATTCTCATCCACGCCGCCGCCCATAAGCACGTGTACCTGATGGAGTCCGTTCCGGTGGAGGCGGCGCGTAACAACGTCCTCGGGACCGCCTCTCTCGCCGATCTGGCAGAGCAGTACGGGGTCGAGAGGTTCCTCTTCATCTCGACCGACAAGGCCGCCTCGCCCACCAACATCATGGGCGCGACGAAGCGCATGGGCGAACTGGTTCTCGCCCGTCGCCCCCACGCCGGCACGTGCTTCATGTGCGTGCGGTTCGGGAACGTCCTGGGCAGCGAGGCCAGCGTGCTCGAGATCTTCCGCCGCCAATGGGCCAACCACGAGCCGCTCACGGTGACCCACCCGGAGGCGACGCGGTACTTCATGAGCATCCCCGAAGCGTGCTTCCTGGTCCTGCAGGCCGGGGCTCTGGGCAACCACGGCGACAAGTTCGTCCTGCAAATGGGCAGCCCGGTGCGGATTGTCGATCTCGCACGCGAGTACATCGCCCTCCAGGGCGGCGATCCCGAGGCCCCCGACGCCATCCGAATCACCCAGCTGCGTCCCGGCGAGCGCCTGCATGAGAAGCTGACGGGGCGGGGCGAGCAACTGCTGCCGACGACGTGTGAGTACATCGACAAGGTCAAGCCCGACCTCAGCGGCGCTCGCTGGCCCGAGCTCGTCAGGCAGACGGAGCAACTCCGGGCGTGCGTGGAAGCCGAGGACGAGCGAGGGGTCTGCCGGGTCCTGGGCGAAGTCACCGGCGGGGAGCTGCTTCCGAGGGGCGGTCCTGAGCTGCGACGAGGACTGCCCCATGACTCAGTGCGGGATGAGGCCGGGCCTTCCTCGTGGAGGACTCCTCCCGAAGACTGACGAATGGATGTTGCCTGTGTGGGAATTCGCGACACCGGTTCTCGGGCGCCATGAATGGCGCCCCTACATGAGGGCGGCGAGGACGAGAATCGCGGGTTCCCATCTGGACTTGGGGGATGGGTCCTGCATCCCACCTGAGATACCGAGACGCCTCGGGCATCTCCACATCATCTAGATTGGCTCGTGATGGAACACCCTCGCACGCCTGGCGCCGTTGATGCCTCGGCCCCGATACCCGGCCAACGCAGCCTCTGGAGCATCCTCACCCGGCGGCCCTGGATCATCGGCCTCGTGACGGTCTGCGTATTCGCCAGCGCCGGAGTTGTAGGTTTCATACAGCCGAAGATCTACCGGGCGACGACTGTCATCCTGCTGTCTGAGGCACGCCAGCAGGGACCGTCAGCGATGGACATCGAAACTCCGGCCGACATATTCTCGATGGGCGAGGGCGAACTGCCGGTCCAGTTGCGCCTGATCAAGAACCCCGACATCGGGGACAAGGTCAGGGTGGCACTGAAGATGGCGGAGGGGGCGCCGCTGCCAGCCGTCAGCGTTGAGCGGGTCTCCGGCACGCAGAAGACCAACTTACTGGCGCTGAGCTGCGACGGCACCGACCCCAAGCTCTGCCGAGACGTCGCCAACGAGTGGGTCACTGTCTACGCCGATGAGTCGAAGGCACGAAGCGGGCGGTCGCTGGACACTGCGCTGCAGTACATCACCACTCAGTTGCAGACGATCGAGGAGCAGTTGGACGACGTCGAGATGCGGTTGGCCGGGGTACAGAACCGCAACGGATCGCTCCAGGGCGAGAGCACCGGCGGCTCTGGCTCTCCGGCCTCCGACCTTGAGGCGAAACTGGAGGACAACCTGGCCCAGCAGGCGGCCCTGCAGGCCAAGATCGGCGAGGCAGAGGCCCTCCTGGCCCACGAGCCCCGCCTGACGGCCGAGACGCGCGAGGAGCCTACGGCCTCCGCCCAGGCGCTGAAGACGGAACTCGCGCGGCTGACGCTTCAGCGGCAGCAGATGCTCGAGTCGTACCGTGAGAACACCCCGGAGATCCAGGCGCTGGATGAGCGCATCGGACGGCTCGAGAGGCAGCTGAAGATCACCGGACGTGAGACAGAGACGGTGACCTCGAACGTGCCGAACGACGCCCGCGCGGCCCTCCAGGGCCAGATCAGCGGTCTCAAGACCGACCTCGCCGCCGCTCAGGCTCAAGGCGCCCACCTCCGGGAACAGATGGCCCAGGAACAGGCCACGGCCCAGACGCGAACGGATGCCCAGGTCCGGTACGCGGGGTTGCAGCGCAGCCGGCGCGTGCTCGAGGAAACGCACTCGATGCTGTTGAGCCGCCTGTACGAACTGCGCCTCCAGAAGGAGATGGAGACTCCCGGCGTACAGATCGTGCAGGCGGCCGATGTACCCAGCCGGCCGATCAAACCGCAGATGCAGACCTTGCTCGGCCTCGGTCTCATCCTGGGGCTCCTGTTGGGCATCGCGGCCGCCGGGGCGATCGACCAGATCGCCGACACCTTCGCCGATGTGGACGAGATCGGCACCTACACGGGACTGCGAATCCTGGGTGTGCTGCCCTACTTCCGGGACATTCGCACGTCACCCCTCACCGCCGCCGAGCACACGCGCGCCGGCTTCGCGAACGCCGCCCGCATGTTGGTATCCAACCTGCGGTTCCTCCGCGAGAAGGAAGGTAGCTCCAGCATCGTGGTCACCAGCGCGGGGAAAGGGGAAGGCAAGACCACCGCCACGATCAACCTGGCGATCGCACTGGCGGCGGCGGGCGAGGACGTCCTGGTCGTGGATGGCGACCTGCATCGGCCCACCGTCCATCGGGCCTTTGGGCTGTCGAACGAGGTCGGCCTGTCCAGCGTACTGATCGGCGTGCGCCCCATCGAGGAGGCGACCCAGCCGACCTCCCTGGCGCGCGTCTCCGTCATGGCCTCCGGACCTCTGCCTCCTTCCCCCACCGACATCCTCGCCAGCGAGGGCACCGCCGAGGTCATGCGCCGCATCAACCAGTCGGCGGACATCGTCCTGTGGGACACCCCGCCGGCTGCTCTGCTGCCGGATGCCTCGATCGCCGCCGCCAACGCGGATGCCGTCATCTTCGTCCTCGGTCGCGATGCCCGGCGGCGCATGGTGCGCCAGTCGCTGGTCCATCTCCGCGATGCCGGCTGCGAGGTGCTCGGCGCGGTCGCCAACCAGACGCGCCCGCGGGGCGGCTACTACTACTACTCCTACCACTCCTACTACGGGGACTACGCGGACGAGGACGTCGAGACCGACAGGACGGCTTGAGCCACGAAGACATGTCGAGCGCGAAGGAGCATCGACCACAGCGAGGATTGCCTCGGTCTCCGGCCGGCCGTCGAGGCCGCAAACCGAAGCCCTTGTGATGAGAGTCCTGCAGGTTGCCGCTCGGATGGCTTCCCTCGCCGGCTTCGCGCTTCCCCTGATGGAGCGCCTCCGGGAGGCCGGTCACGACGTTGAGGCCCTCGGCCAGTTCGACGGCTTCGAGAGCCGCCTGCGAGACGCGGGCTTCCCCGTTCACCCCTGGCGTTGCGGCCATACGCTCAACCCCCTCGCCATCTGGCGCGCCCGCCGCGAGCTGGCAGCCTTCCTCGCGGAGCGTCAGTACGACCTCATCCACACCCACGCCTCCTTCGCCGGGATCATCGCAAACCCCGTCGCCTACCCGCGCACCCCTTGTCTGCTCTACACGCAGCACGGGTTCTACGTGCACGAGGGGCTGAACCCACTCGCGCGCCGGGCGTGGCTGGCCATCGAGAAGATCGGTCTCCGCTGGGCCCATCACGTCCTCTGTGTGAGCCAGGCCGAGAAGCAGTTGGCCGAGACCCTCGGCGTCGGCCCGCCGCGCAAGTTCCACCTCATCCCGGGCGTCGGCGTGGACCTCAGCCGCTTCCGGCTCTCACCCGAGGAGCGCCAACGCAGACGCACCGCAGTCCGCCAGAGCCTCGGGGTCGGGCCCGACGAGACCGTCATCCTCACCGTCTCCCGCCTGACGTGGGACAAGGGCTACCGCGAGATGATCGAGGCTGCGCAAGCCGTTGTCTCACCCCCTGCCCCCTCTCCTGAAGGGAGAGGGGGTCAACAGCACGGCGCGGCCTCACCCCCTGCCCCCTCTCCTGAAGGGAGAGGGGGTGAACGACGCACGGCGACGACGTTGACGTTTCCCCCTCTCCCTTCAGGAGAGGGGGCAGGGGGTGAGGCTAACATCCGCTTCCTCGCTGCCGGTTCCGGCAAGGATGAACGCGCGATCCGTGCCGCCATCGACCGCGCCGGCCTCGCCGATAGGTTCACCCTCCTCGGCTGGCGCGATGACGTGGCGGACCTCTATTGCGCAGCCGACCTCTTCGTCTTCGCCTCCCACCGGGAAGGGCTGCCGGTCTCCCCTATCGAAGCGATGGCGAGCGGCCTGCCGGTCATCGCGTCCGACATTCCGGGCTGCCGCGAGGAGATCGAACACGAGCAGAGCGGACTGCTGTATCCTGCGGGCGATTCAGGCGCCCTGAGCGACGCCATCCGCCGTCTCCTGTCCACGCCTGACCTGGCTGCTCGCCTGGGCGCCGGCGCTCGCACTCGCGCCGCCGTTTTCAGCCTGGACGCAGCACTCAGCCGCCAACTCGAACTCTACGCTCAACTAAGCGCCTGACCGGCGAACCGCGTACCGTCATCCTGCCTCATCCTGCGCATCCTGTTCCACTCATGGGCCGTCCGATACCCGCCATCCCGATGCCCCTCAGCGTGGCCGACGTGGTCGCGGCCTGCCGCGCCGGCCCGTCTGCCCGCACCGAGTTCGAGGAGGCCGTGCGCGCTTACCACGGCTCGCAGGCGGCCTTCGCCGTCTCCAGCGGCCGTGCGGCGCTGTGGATCGCCCTGCGCGCGCTGAAGGCCCGCCATCCCGACCGCAACCGCGTGCTGCTGCCCGCGTACACCTGCCCGACCGTCGGCCGCGCCGTGCTGGCCGCGGGGCTCGAAGGCCTTTGTGTGGACGTGTCGCCCGACGACTTCAACCTCGATGCCGAGCGAGTCGAGAGGTACCTGAGCGAGAAGGTCCTCGCCGTCATCGCGGCCCACATGTTCGGCACGCCCTGCGACCTGGCGCGCCTGACCGACGCGTGCGAACAGGCCGGAGCCGTGCTGATCGAGGACGCGGCTCAGGCCTGTGGGGCGCGGTTCAGCGGTAGGACGGTGGGTTCGTTCGGCAGGCTGGCCGTCATCAGTCTCGGCCGCAGCAAGAACCTGCGCGGCGCCGGCGGCGGCGTCCTGCTGGTCAATGACCCCGACCTGACGGAAGCCGTTTTGGTGCCTCTTCGCGGGCTTCGTGCTCTTCGTGTTTCAGTCTTCGTCGTCCCCAAGCAACTCGCGGTGTGCGCCCTCTCCTCACCCTACGCCTGGAACCTGGCGAAGCGCCTGCCGGGGATGCACATCGGCGCGGAGGATCAGACCTTCGACGAGAGGCCTTCTCTCCTCCCCCCCTGGCAAGCTGGGTTGGGCACAGTGGCCCTGTCTCGCCTGGACGAGTGCAATGCCCTCCGGGCCCGTCTGGGGCGGGCCCTTGAGCGCGAGCTCGCAGGAACGCCCGGCGTGCGTGTCCAGACCAAGACACCGCCTCGCGAGAGCGTCTACGTCCGGCTGGCGGTGCGTCTCGACGCTACCCGCGACAAGCGCGACGCCATCGAGCGCGCCCTGCAACGTCGGGGCATCGACGCTCGCGCCTTCTACATGCGCCCGATGCCCGAGTACGACTGGTGGCAACGGGCGCCCGACCAGCCGCCCCACCCGGAGGCTCAACGCCTCGTCGAGGGGAACCTGACCTTGCCGCTGTACCACGCCATGAGCGAAGGGGACGCCGTCTCGATCGCCCGGTGCCTGGCCGACTTGCTGTCATCCTGACCATCCTGTTAGCCCACCAAGTCGTCGTCCGTCGTTGCCCGGAACCTGCGAACTTGATCACTTGCGAGCTTGACAACATCGCTCCGGCCGCGTGGGACGCCTTCGTCCGCGACCACCCGGACGGGACGTTCTTCCATCAGTACGAGTGGCTGCAGCTCGTGCGCGACGTCTACGGCGGCGAACCGCACTACCTCGCCGCCTACGACGACGGCCGGCTCGTGGGCGTGCTGCCGCTGATGACCCACTGGGCCATCGGCGTGGGCCGGACGCTGATCTCGGTTCCCTTCTCGGATGTCGGAGGCGTTTGTGCCGTTGACGAGCGGGCCGAGGGGCCGCTCCTGGACGCGGCTGCGGAGCTGGGACGTCGCTTGCGCGTGAAGTATGTTGACGTGCGCCAGCTCGGCCGGCCGCTCCCCGGGGACTTCCCGTGCGACCTGTCGCGGCTCGTGCTGCGTCTCGATCTGCCTGCCAGCGCCGATGACCTACGCGAGGGCCTGTCGCGGAACATGCGGAAGAAGCTCAAGCGGGCGGAGCGCGACGGCCTGACGGCCCACGAGTACGCCTCCGTAGGTCGGGGTTCCCAGCCCGACGCCGCTCTGACCGCCGCCATCGACGCCTTCTACGGCGTCTACTCCCGCAACATGCGCGACCTCGGCGCGCCGATGCACTCCCGGCGGTACTTCCGGGCGATTGCGGCGGCATTCCCTGGGGCGGTCTTGTGCGTCCAGGTGGCACTGGGGAGCACGGTCGTCGGGGCCGCCGTCGCGGCGTCGTTTCGCGACACGCTGTACGCCCTCTGTGCCCACTCGCTGCGTGAGTACCACCACGCGTTCCCGAGCAACCTGCTGTACTGGAAGCTGCTGGAGTCGGCGGTTGCTCGCGGGTGTTCGACGGCCGACTTCGGGCGTTCCCCAAGGGGCACGGGGATCTACGAGTTCAAGAAGGGGTGGGGCATGGCGGAGCACCAGCTCTACTGCACGTACCTGCCCTTGGCGAAGGCTCCACGCCTCGGCGACCGCCGGGAGGGCCTCGCCTATCGAGCCTTCTCGCGCCTGTGGCGGCATGTCCCACTGCCCGTCGCCCGCGCGGTCGGACCGCACATCTTCGCGCGCCTGTCGATCTGACGCCGGGAAGTGGTGCGCGCTCTCAGGGGTGCCGCTTCAGGGGGCCTTCGCGAGCTCCGTCGTCCGTGAGACGGGGGCGCGGTGATCGCGCCGCGCTCGCTCCTCCTTGGCCTGCAGTCGCACCGCCCATCCCACCGCGGCAAAGAGCAGCAAGGCCGGCAGGATGATGTCCCGGTATCTCATCGCCTCGCCGCTGATCGAAGTGCCAATCGAGAAGACGATGGTGACGGGTGTGATGGTCGATAGGACCAGCACCGCCTCCTCGCGATACGTGCGCCACACTTGTCGAATGCCGACGATGAGGGGGAGTATCAGCCAGTACAGGAACAGCATCTCGGGATAGGTGGCCATCAGCCGAGGGCTGCCCCGCGTGATGGGAACCGGGCTGACCAGGAAGAGAGGAATCCGCAGTGGTAGCTGCAGGATGGAGCCGGTGGGTGAGGTGGCTCGCAGGTCCAGGATATACTCGGAGTGGGTCTTCCCCTCGGCTCGGGACCTGGTTGCCCTGTCGTAGAAGCCCTGACGTTTCGCCTCGGCGTACCGCAACGTCAGGGCCTCCCCGTACATCTGCCTGATCTGCTGGTTCCCGATGCCGGCAGACAGGCCGCCAAGCATGAGGGTCAGGACGAGGGCGAGATAGCGGCCGAGTAGGGTCCTGGGCTTCACCACAACCAGTCCGACCGCCATCATCTGGCCGGTGATCATCAGCACCCCCAGGTAGGGGCGGATCAGGAAGCCGAGCGCCCATCCGGCGATGACCGTGGACACCGCGAACACCGTGACCCGGTCCCGCAGTTGGAGGATGCCGTAGGTGCTCCACGCGACCGCGGCCATGTTGACCGGGTCCTTCAGGTTGTGGGTGGACCACACCATGATGGAGGGCCAGAAGGCAATGAGCAGGGCTGCGAGGCGGGCCGCCCGGACGGACGTCCAGCGGCGAACCACCAAGTACCCGGCCAGCGCCGCAGACGCCGACAAGACGATGTTGGTGACCTCGGGCAACAGGGGGCTGTAACCGAAGTACCGGAACTGCAGGGCCGATCGGTAGACGTGGAGCCAGTTGTGCAGTCTGGAGAAGCTCGTGGGCCAGGCAGGGCTTGAGAAGCCGCTCCGCCAATCCTCGGCAAGGAGTCGCCCCTCGCTCAGGATCGCGCGCGCGTCCTGCTGAAGCATGTTCCCGAGCGTCGGCCACACGTAGTGCTGTGCCACCGCAAACGCGAAGCGGAGCACGATGGTCGCGAAGAGCACCCACGAGAGGAACCGGACTTCCCGGTCTTCCGGGACGAGCGACCGAGCCAGGACCCACAGCGCCAAAGACAGCACGCCCAGCAAGCACACCGCCGCGACGTCCGGCGCCGGCGAGGCCATCAGCAGGACCCCGGCCGCAGCCACGAGGGCCCCGACGATGAGACTGTTACTCGTCGCCAACTGCCGCGTCACGGTACGTGCCTCCGTAGGCTGCCTGCGGACAGGCGGAGGTTCTTGGGCGCCATGAATGGCGCCCCTACATGGGCGGGCGCGATGAATCGCGCCCCTACATCTGGGCGTGATGAATCACGCCCCTACACGGGAACGGCTCGGACGGGAATCGCGGGTTCCTGTTCAGGCCAGCAGTCGCTCGTACAGCTCGACGTGTTTCCCGACCATCGCCTCCACCGTGAAGTGCTCTTCGACGCGCCGCCGTCCGGCCTCGCCCATCCGCCGCGCCTCGGCGGGGTGGGTCAGCACGTACCCCAGGGCGTCCGCCAAGGCCTCCGGGTTCTCCGGCGGCACCACCAGGCCCGTCTCGTGATCCACCACTGCCTCCGCACATCCGCCTACGTTCGTCGTGACCACCGGCTTGCCGGCCGCCATGGCCTCGAGGATCGTCATCGGCAGACCCTCCCAGCGGGAGGAGAGCACGGAGACGTCGCTTGCACCAAGGAGATCCGGTACGTCGGTGCGCTTCGCCAGTAGCTGAACCGAGTCCTCCAGACGATGCTCGGCGACCAGCGTCCTCAGCTGCCGGGTGATCTCAGGATATGCCTGGGTATCGCCTACGATGATCAGGCGAGTGGCGGGGTGGGCCGAGTGCACTCCGGCGAAGGCGCGGAGCAGCGTCGTCTGGCCCTTCGCCGGCCCGACGTTGGCCAGGTTGCAGATCAGGGGGGCCTCCGGCTCGATGGCCAGATCAGTCCGAACCTCATGGCGGGGACGTTGCGGCAAGACCCGCGAGGAGCGGATGCCGCTATGGATGACGGTGTGGCGCCCCTTCGTGAAGGGGAACCTGGTCACCATTTTGCGGGCGCTGTCTTCAGAGACGCAGGTGATCCAACGCGCCAGGCGGTGGGTGAAGGGGAGGGCCACTCTCGCGTAGGCAGGGAGCTCCGTGTACACGCTGTGGTTCGTGTAGACGAAGGGCGTTCGGCAGAGGTGAAGGGCGTACGCCAGCGTGTACCACAGTCCCGGAGGGCCAAGATGGAGATGGACCAGATGGGGACGGCATCGCCGCACGACGGCCGCCAGTCTCAGGGGCAACCGAGGGTCCGCCCGTCTGGTCGCCAGAGGGCCGACGACCTCAATCCCCTGCGCCTCCGGGGTCTGCGCCAGATCCGAGGGCGGGTAGAGGTGACACAGGAGGGAACGGAAGGGGCCCCCGTGGAGATGCCGGCACAAGTCAACGACGACCCGTTCCGCTCCACCCGGAGCCAGGGTGCCGATGACCTGGAGGATCGTCGAGGGTGCCGAAGCCACGGCCTGCCTCTGGCGGGTCTCCCAACCGAGCTACGCAAGTCAGGGCTATAGATAGCCCAGCGCTCGCAGGTGTTCCTCGACTTGCCGGTCGCCCGCGTCGCCCGCCACGCCTGTCCCCTCGCTGGTGGTCGTCGGCACGAGGGCCCTGAACTCCTCCTCGAACCACCGCACGAGGTCGGGATGCTCCGCGCTGAGGTCGGTCGTCTCATCGTCCGGTCTGAACAGCCCGTTCATCCGGCCGGTGGAACGGATGAACTCCCACTCGCGGGTGCGCAGCAACCAGTACGTCTGGTCATGTCGGTGCCAGTCGAAGCTGGGGTTCAGCCTTCGTGAGACCTGCCGGGCGCGTTCATCCATCTTCTGCCGCATGGCGAAGGCAAACCGGTCTCGATGCGGCTCAGGGTCTCCGAACAGGTTGGCGCGCGGGCGGCAAGACCAGGCCAGCCCCTCCACGCCCAGGAGCTCGCAGAGGCTGAAGGGCACGTCGCGCAACTCAACCGGCGAATCGACCTCAACACCCTCCCGCCAGACCTCCGGCCAGCGGATCAGCAGGGGCACGTGCACCCCCCCCTCACCGATGCCGATATTCACGATCCTCCCCAGCTCCCCCAGGAAGTGGCCGTGATCCGACGTGAGAACCAGAATCGTGCTGTCCAGGTGGCCCCTTCGGCGAAGCTCTTCCGCGAAGGCCCCGATGAACGAGTCAACCTGGTGGACCGCGGCGTCGTACAACGCGCGCAGTTGCCGGAGGTCCTGCTCGGTGGCTTTCGCAATGAACTCGTAGGAGTACCTCGTCCGCCAGAGCATGGCATACCGCCGCAGCGGCCCGAGGAAGCCCGGCCAGAACAGGCGTACGTGTCGCCCACGCGCCGAGTACGGTTGATGGACGTCCATCAGGTTGGCGAAGACGAACGCCGGCCCGGTATCCAGAGCCTCCAGTACGCCGTCGATGACGCGTCCGGCTCCCTTGTCGCCGTGCAGCACGGACCAGAGCCGGCCGAAGGCGGAGATGGGCGAGACGCCCTTCAGGCCGAGGGGACTCACTCGGACCGTGCGGTCAAACCCTCGGTTCAGGCCATGTTGCTCCCAGAGGAAGGGGTTGGCCGAGACACACACCGTGCGCCACCCTCGGCGGGAGAGAATCTCCGCAATCGTGGGCATGTGCTCCGGGAGCCGCGGGAAGTTGCCGCCCCATTCGAAGGGGTACAGCCCGGTAAAGAGGGCGCCATGGGAGGGATGCGTGTAGTCTGCCTGCGATATGGCCGTCGAGAAGCGCGCCGACTCCTCGGCCAACCGGTCGATGCACGGTGACGTCCGGGAGGCGTACCCGTAGCAGGAGAGGTGGTCCGCCCGCAAGGAGTCGATGACGAGGAGTACGATACTCGGCTGCGTCATGGCGTCGGGTTCCCCTACGGCAAGCCTGCAGAGATGAGCAGGTAGACGGAGCTACTCCGGCGCCGCCTTGGTGCGGCCCTTGCCGCTCAGCAGGGCTTCATACAGTGTAACATACGCCTCGTTGCAGGTCTCCAGGCCGTAGAGCCTCTCGGCTCGCTCCCGGCCACGGCGGCTGAGCTGCTTCCCCCGTTCGGGGTCGGCGACCAGCTCGCAGAGAGCACTCGCCAGGGCATCCGCTGATCCGGGCTCGACGAGCAGGCCTGTTACGCCCTCTTCGATGACCTCCGGAAGTCCGCCGACGTGCGTCACGAGGACCGGGATACCCGCGGCGGCGGCCTCGACCAGCACCAGGCCGAAGCTCTCGTCCAGAGCCGGATGGATGAAAATGTCGCAGCCTACCAGGACCTCAGCTACGTTGTCTACCCATCCCAGTAGATGCAACCGGTCTGGGAGGCCCAGTGCCTCCGCGCGGCTGAGCAGATTGTCGCGCTCCGGTCCGTCGCCGCACAGGATGAGATGCACTTCTGCCTTCTGGCGCTTGCGGACCTCGCTGACCGCCTCAAGGGCGTGATGGTAGGCCTTGCGGGGTGTGAGGCTGCCCACGCCAACGACCAGGAGCGTATCCGGTCCCAGCCCAAGCCTCGCCCTCAAGGCGTGGCGACAGTCCGCTACCGCCAGTCGCCGATACCGGTCCAGATCGATGCCGTTCGCGATCACCGAAACTGCCTTGCTGCCTCGCGGAATCGTGCTCCGCACCGCCTCCGAGACGGCTACGCTGCAGTCAAGCAGCGGGGCGGTAAGCGACCGCAGCCACCGAATCCACCGCGCGTGACAGTGAGGGCTCTGCGCGTCGGCGGTTGGGTAGCAGGGCAGGTGCTCGGTGTAGACGATTACCGGCACGCGGCACCATCGGCCAACCACGGCGCCGATGCCCCCGATCGTGCCCCCGTGGAGGTGAAGGATGTCGGGCCGGAAGGCGCGCAGGACTCGGCCCAGCTTCACGGCATAGTCCGGGGCGACGACGTGTGTCGCGTGGATCGGCAGCAGGGCGACGCCTGCGTCCGTGAGTTCGCTACACAGCGCGGCCGGCGGTGGGCCGTGGCCGCAGGGGAAGTAGCAGATGGCACTGTGCACCCCCGCCCTGGCCTGTTCGCGAGCGAGGCCCGTCATCAGCCGCTCGATCCCGCCGCCGTGCAGGTCAGTGTGGACGTGCAGCACCTTCATGGTCGGGCGTCCTTGCGGCCGGTCACTTCGCGGCGCCAACCGACGGCCCTTGCCGGGCGATACCCATCCGGCGTGCGATCTCGGACGAGCAGTCTTTGCGCGGGTCCACGAGGTACACGGAGACGACGTAGTCCACGAACCGCGACAATTGCTCCTCCGATGGTCCCCGCTCGTCGCTGAGCACTCCCGGCAGGTCAGCGAAGGTCGTGAGCTGTCGGGTGAACCCGCGCTTGCCGTACACCGCCTCGCCGGCGAGTATGACCGTCCGCCGATAGAGACTCGCCTCCAGGCCAACGTTGGAGTTGATCGTCAGAACCGCCTCGGCCAGGTCAAGTAGGTCGTGGATGTTGGCATCCGGCGTCCACAGGACCCTCGGATGCTCCGCAAGACGCGCGGCGGCTTTGGTGGCATAGACGAAGTCGAAAGGATGCGGCTTGACCACCAGCGTCCAACCCGGGGGCAAGTGCTCAAGGGCCTGGGCGCACAGCTCCTCGACATTGCGGGCCAGGTGGTTGCCCCAGTACTGGGCTGCGTCTTCGGCCACTTGCCCCGCGACAAAGAGCGCCCGTGCTCCGCTCTCGGCCAAACGCTTCGCCGCCTCCTTGGCGCTCAGAGAAGGCCCGGAGCGGCCGGAGCGGAGACGCCGCCAGGCCAGTTTCAGACGCCGCAGAGGGAACATCGGGTGCTTCGTCTGCCGGCTGGCCATCCACTGCCGAATGAAGCCTTCGACGCGATCGCAATCGGTGTCATGCTGCTCCCACTCGCGGTCGATGAGGCATGGTCCCTGCGTGTAGACGCCCACCGGGTCCACGATGTACGTGGGTTCCCCGTCGGGAGCACGGAACCACCCCTGTTCGACGTACATCACGGGCTTGCCCAGCTCGCGGGCGGCCGCCGTGACCATCCTCGGAAGCCACCACGAGTTCCCCCAGACGAGCACTCCCTCGACCTGCCCCAGAGCCTCGTGCACTCGTGCCTTCACTCGACGGAAGACGTCGGCCTTCACGGGCCCCAGCATCTCTCGTCCGCTGAGCCGACAGTAGAACTGCGAGAAGCCGAAGACGTCCCGCTCCTCATCGGTCGTAGGGTGCAGGTCGGTCACGGGGGCGAAGTCCTCGGTGAACTGCTCGCGGGGCAGTTCGCGGACCGGCTGGCCGAGCGCTCTGCCCACCTGGCGCAGCGGGTCGGCAACCGATTCGGTGTGAATGAGCAGTCCCCACATGACAAGGCCTCGTAGGCTGCAGACGATGCTGCGACTGAGTTCGTGACAGAGGAAGCGGTGGGGCCCGGCAGCCCATGGGGGCGACGACCGTCACTCCAAGTACCCGAGATCCGCGAGATGGCGGGCGATCCCCTCCGCTTCCTCCGCAGTGAGATCCCCTGCAACGCGTTCGGCGGGCTCAAGCGCAGGCTGCCTCTTCACCGCGCGCTGGGCCCAGACCTCCGGCCCAAAGCTGGCCTCCAGCACCCGTCCCTCCATGTTCCCCGGGATCGGCACGTCAAGCGCGTACAACAGCGTCGGCGCAACATCCACGATCCGCGCCCCTTCCTCCACCCCCGGCTGCACCGTCGGGCCGTGTAGCACCCACACGCCATCCATCGTATGGCGTCGCGCTCCCTCCCCGGCCCGGAACACCGGAAGGGTGAAGTAGGCGGGCGAGACGGCAACCTCGGCTCCGCCGGACCCGCGGTGCTCGAGAGGTGCTTCGAGCCAGTACGCTTCGTTCGGTAGGCCGACAACATCCGGGCCGGGCCCGAGACGAGGGGCGTCCCCGTCGGAGGGGTCACTGGGCCCGACGTGTTGGAAGACGGCCGTCTGATCCGGCCCCTTCAGGGAACGTAGCAACTCTATCAGCCGTGCTCTCATCCGGCGGTACTCGTCCGGCCCAATCCAACCCTCTGGGTCCCGCCCGGCGAGGTTGATCCGTACAGCGGCAGCGGCGCGGGCTGGTGCGTACGGGAATGCGGCCGTCCGGCTCCAGTCGAGAGACAGGCGCCTTGGTGGGCTCACGGTCCTCCTGAGGGCTTCTGCCTGGCCCGTTGGGAGGAGGCCCACCCGGGTCATCCAGCGTGCCATGCGTCCCGCGGCTGCCCAGCAGCCTCCCCAGACCGTCTCCGTGAGGGGGCCGCCCTTTGGCACGAGCAGACCTGCCTCCGCAAACACGCGGACCAGGTTCACCCCGTACTGCGCTTTCCGGCCCCCGTGATCCGACACGATCGCCACATGCGTATGCGGCCCTCCGAACTCGTCCACCAAACGACCGATGGTCTCATCGACTCCCTGGTATACGTCACGCCAGACCGCCTCATCCGCAGTGGCGTGCACAACGCGATCCGGGCCGCAGAGAACCAGCATCGCGACGTCGGGCTGCCAGTGCCGCACCAGGCGACTCGCGATGTCTCCCTCCCTGTCCGTCAGGTCGCGAATCTGGCGGCCGGCGTCTTCGCCCCAGGCACGCGGGGCCGGGGTTTCCGCCTCCCAGTCCGGGTACCACGCCCTTATCTGGCCGTAGACCTCCGGCGGATGGCACGCCCGGGCATCCTGTACCGGCGACAGGCCAGCCACGCAATACCGGTCCAGCTTCTCCACCGGGTAAGTCCAGGGCAGGTTGAGCAGCCCCACGGATCGGCCAGCCGCGTTGAGGGCCTTCCACAGGGTGGCCGCTGTGCACTGGTCGGCGAACAGCGGAGCCCATGCATCAGCGGCCACTACTCCCCAGAAATCGTGCAAGCCGTGCTGCTCGGGAGTGACCCCAGTGTACATGGTCGTCCACGCGGGAGCGGTGACAGGAGGCATGGTCGACTCAAGCCGGCCCCAACGCCCTCCGGCGGCCAAGGCTCGCAGGGCGGGCAGCCGACCTTCGCGCATCCACTCCTGGGCCAGGACGAAGTCGGCGCCATCCAACCCGATGATCAGCATGCTGGGGTGATACGGCATGAACGTCCTCTTCTGGTTGTTGGAGCGTGTATGGAAAGGGCGGGCGCCATGAATGGCGCCCCTACACGATTGGGCGCGATGAATCGCGCCCCTACCTCACAAACGACCGTACATCGCCGTTATGTAGGGGCACGATTTCATCGTGCCCGAGTGTAGGGCGGGCGCCATGTTGGTCATGTACGAAATAACCTGACATCATCGGGTCGTTGTAGGGGCAGAGCGTGCTCTGCCCACGCCGTCGGTTCGGGCAACACCTGGGCAGAGCACGCTCTGCCCCTACAACGACACCCGCCAGGTTACTATGTGCATGACCATAATGGCGCCTACACGATTGGGCGCGATGAATCCCGCCCCTACCTCACAAACGACCGCACATCGCCGTCATGTAGGGGCACGATTCATCGTGCCCGAGTGTAGGGGCGTGATTCATCACGCCCGATGCCGTGCTTCTCATACACCCTCCTACGCCCCCGACGCTTCCGTCAGGCCGGCGTCGGGTCGGCGGTTCGGGTCATCTTCCTGAAGGCCATCCGGAGGATCGCGTAGGTCAGAGCATAGCCCGCGACGGAGCCGATGGCGCCACCTACGAGGGCCATGCGCGGGATCAGCAGGAAGTCAAGGCCGATCATCGCGAGCGTGCCGGCGACAATGGCCGCCGCCGGGATGCCCGGGCGTCCCGTCGCCAGGAAGTGTGAGCCGAGCACCATGCTCAGCGCCTGGCACAGGTAGCCGGGAAGCATGATCCACAGCGGCACGATGGCGGCCCGAAAGGCCTCTCCATACACGGCCGGTATGAGAAGAGCGGCGGGGCCCATGAGCAGCACCCCAGCCAGCCCGTACAGCGCGACGGCCCGTTGGGCTCGGCGGGTGACGGGCGTCCCGGCTTCCGGTCCGTCCACCGCCACCCGGGACAGCAGAACATACCGCACGGCTTCCGGGATCCCCTGCAGCAGCTCGCCCATGCCCAGCGCGATGCCGTAGACCCCAGCGCCACCGGCACCCATCAGGTTCCCCACGACCAGCAGATCGGCCCGCGCCAGTGAAGTGCTGGCGACCGCGGTCACCTGGGCCTGCACGGAGTAGGTGAACAGGCGGCCGTACTTCGGTCGCTCGTGCCGGGCCGGCCACCGACGCGCCAGCACGGCCCACAGCGTGTAGCCCAGCGCGAGCATCACCCCGACCCCCCAGGCCGTGAGTGCGCTGTCGACGCCCGCTCTGACCCACAAGAAGATGGGCACCAGTAGGAGGAGTCTCCCCAGCACCTCGAACGTCTCCCCAAGTGACGAATGGTAGATCTCGTGCTGGCTTCGCAGCAGAGCGCCCAGGATACGCCGGAGAAGGAGCAACTGACAGGCCAGCAGCAGCCACGTGAGCCAGTGCGCGTGTTCGGGGGGCACGCCGATCAGGCGGCTCCAGTAGTGCCGCGTGCAGTGGAGGGCTGCCGTGAAGGCCGCCAGGATGGAACAGGCCATGACGAGCGCGGCGCGAGCCGTCAGCCAGGGATGCCAGCCCTCCCGTGCGACATGGTAGAGCGTCGAGGCGGGGAGACCGAACGCCGACAGAGTGGTCGCGAGGTTCGCGACGAGCAGAATGAGCTGGTACTCGCCCTTCCCCGTCGGCCCCAGCGCGCGGGCAATGATCACACCCATCGCGACATTGCTGCCCAGCGCCAGCAGGCTGCTCAGGTACCGGAAGGCCACCTGCGTGCGAAGGCGCTGCCAGGGCGGCAAGGGGCTGCTCCTCTCCGACGTGGGTCCCGTGTCAACAGAACGCAAGATCGATGCCGGTTGGCGGCGAGGGGGGCGCTCGCTGCGATGCCCTCAATGATGGGCTGTTGGCCAGCGAGGTCGTGATCTCCTCCGGCGAGGGTCGCGACGAGGGCGACCGCGCGCTCGCGAGGAATGGCATGGCATTGTGTGCGATCGCTCTTCTCGTCCCCACGCCCTGACCATCGATGCCGAGGACTGGGCGGCCCTGATGTGCATGTACTCGGGGCACGCCATCCCGGTCAGTCCGCAGTTCGGCGGGTCGGTGGGGGGCCTCCTGGATATGCTGGACCAGGCGGATCGGAGCGCCACGTTCTTCGTCGTGGCCCAACACGCCGCAGAGCAGCCGGCGGTGGTCCGCGAGATCGTCGCGCGAGGTCACGAGCTAGCGAGCCATGCATGGACGCATCGCCTCGTGGCAGCGTTCAGCGAGGACGAGTTCCGCGAGGACATCCGTCGCAGCGTCGCGACGCTGGAGGAGTTGAGCGGGCGGAAGGTCTACGGCCATCGCTCGCCGCTGTTCTCGCTGATGCCCGAGCACGTGTGGGCGCTGGAGGCGATGGCGGAGGCCGGATTGCAGTACGATAGCAGCGTCTTCACGCTGGCGTGGCATCGGGCGGGCGTCATGATCCCCGAGCAGCCGTTCGTGTTCCGGCTGCCGTCGGGCCGGGAGATCGTCGAGTTCCCCGCGCCCGCCCGGAAGTGGGGCCCGATGACGGTGAGGTTCATCGGAGGCCGCGGGGCGCGGCTGGCGCCGGCGAGTCTGTTCGTCCGCCATCTCGAGGAACGCGAGCAGGCCGGGCTACCCGGGATGCTCTACTTCCACACCTACGAGATGGGCTCGGGGAACTTGGCGCAGTACGTGCCGCGCTCTATCGGGCGAAAGCGGCTCGCGATCCGGGCGGCGGCGTGGGCCTTTGGCGTTGGCGGGGTGCGACTGCAGCGGCTTGTTCGTCGGTTGGTGCAGCAGTTCGAGTGGGCGCCGATGCGGGAGGTGATCGCGCGGCTGCGGGAGGAGGGGCGGCTGCCGGTGTTCGCGCCGCCTTGAGCCTTCTTCGGGGTCCTCACGTTTCGGGGGCAGGTCTTCTCGCCCCTCCGGACGAATGCCCCTCCGCTGTTCCGATCTTCCACTCGCTCGTTGGAGTCCATGCATGGGCACTCGACCTGTTTCCTGGGCACTCTTCCCGGCCATCGCCGCCCTGGCGCTCGCTTGCGCCTGCTGCCTCGCCGCCGAGAACGCCGCCTACGTGATCGGCCCGGGCGATGTGCTGGATGTCCGCATCGCCGGCGCGCCCGATCTGCCGTCGGTCAGCATTACGGTGCGCCCGGACGGCGCCATCTCGTTCCCCCACGTCGGTGAGGTCCGGGTAGGCGGGAAGACGGTTCGACAGGTCGGCGAGATGCTGACCGAGGCGCTGCTCAAGCGCTACCGCCAGGTGGATGTCGCCGTGAACCTGACCCAGTTCCGCGCGCGGAACGTGTTCGTGCTGGGGCAAGTGAAGACGCCCGGCGCCGTGCCGCTGGAGGGCGAATCGGTCAACGTCACGCAGGCCATCCTGGCCGCCGGCGGGCTGACGGCTGAGATCGGCGACCTGGATGCCCGACTGTACCGGCCGGGCCAGGCCCCGGCGTCCGTGGACTTGGGGAAGGTGATGGGGGGAGCCGCCGGCGACACGACCCTCGCGGCAGGGGACGCCCTCCTCATCGAGGCCCGCAAGCCGCATGAGATCACGCTGCTGGGCGAGGTCCAGAAGCCCGGGGTCTGCCCTCTCCCGCGCGATGCCCGCCTGGACACGCTGCTGGCTCTGGGGGGCACGCCCACGCCGACCGGCGATGGTCGGCGTGCGATCCTGGTGCGCGACGACGGCCAGACCACCGTTGTGGACGTGACGCATCTGCTGGCCAACCCGGACTCGCCGGCCAACGTCCCGCTGACGGGGATCCGGCTGTTCGTGGTTCCCCCTAAGGCCGAGATCGTCGTCGGAGGCGAAGTGAGGACACCCGGGACGTACCCGGCGGGCAGCCAGTCGAGGCTGTTCGACATCCTCACAGCCGCCGGCGGGCTCACCGAGAAGGCGGATCGGCAGAAGGTCACGGTGGTCAACCGGGACGGCGCGCTGGTGCCGGTTGATGCCGAGCAGGCCCTTGCCCATCCCGAGTCCGCCGCGAACATCCCGGTCGCCGACGTCTCTCTCATCATGGTGGGTGAGGATACTCGCCGCTATGAGGTCGGCGTGTTCGGGGAGGTTGGCGACCCGCAGAACGTGCCTGTGAAGGAGACGCTGCCTCTGGCTGCCGCCCTCGCCCAGGCCGGAGGCCTCGCGGAGAAGGCCGACGCTCGCCGGGTCCAGGTCCTGCGCGGCGACGGCACGCAGGAGACCGTGGATGTGACGGCGCTCCTCGGTCGGCGTGATCCTACCGCGCCGGCACCGGACGTGGCCGGCGTTCTGCTTCGCCCCGGCGATCTCGTGATCGTGAACCGGCGCTATGCGGAGGTGCTGCTACTGGGCGCAGTTGCCAAGCAGGGAGCGCTCGACTACGAGGAGGGCGATACGGTCATCGAGGTGATCGCGCGCGCGGGCGGCTTCTCCGAGAAGGCCGCCAAACAGCACGCCGCGATCCTGCGGCGCGACGGGGACAAGGTGCAGGTCATCGAGGCCGACCTGAGAGCTGCCCTGGCAGGCAGTGAAGTGCTGCTGCAACACCCCGTGCAGGATGGCGACATCATCTACGTTCCCGATCGGCCCAAGCCCGCCTGGAAGAACATCGTGCAGTTCCTCCTGGGGATTGGCTCCTTCTACCGGATCGTTCTGCGCTAGTGCCTCGTTAGTCGTGGCTTCCGCTGTTGGGGGTTCGTGGCGGCGGCGACGGGGACTCCCGTCGAGCCCGCGAGCCTCTACTCGTCCTCGGGAGCGGTACCCGCCTGGGCCTGCAGCCCTTCGGTTGCGACGCGTATCTCCGCGATCAACTGGTGTGCCAGGTGGAATAGCGGCGACATCGGATGCCGGTTGTAGCCCAGTTCCTCCTCAATCGCCTCGGCGGTAAGGACCCCGGCGAAGGTCAGAAGGTAGAAGCGCGTGTGGCCGCGGCCAGGCAGTGGGTACTCCGTCGTCGGCTGACACACGGCCATGAACCTGGGCGCCGCCTGCAGCAGCGCTTCGGACGCCTTCCTCGGACCGGCGAAAGCACCCAGACCCAGCGTGCCCCCGCCGTTGCTGAAGTAGAGGCTGACGGTGCCGTCGGCGACCGCAACGAGTGTTACGGCGGCCTCGGGATAGCCGGTCTCCATAAGCAGCCCCCAGACCTCGCCACAGCCGCCCTCGCGTGACAGCCCGACCTGGCTGGGAACCACGCCAAACAAGCCGCGTCGCAGGCCCAGGTAGACCTCGGCCGGTTCGTAGTCATTGGGCGGCGGTGGGTCTTCGGGCGATGGGGACATGCCGCCGTCCTGCCTTCCCTAGATGATTGGGACTCGGAACGCGGTCTCGGCTGCCTCGCGGGGCGAGGAAGCCGGCTACGGAGACCCCGCCCCCGAACTGGCTGTCCACGAACTCGGCGAGTCTCGCACGCAACGGACACACCCGCCTCGGACGCTGCTGCGCGTTGGACGGCGTCGGGCTTGGAAGCCCGACCTACGAGACAGGGGTAGGTTCGCGCGCGGAGGGCTGGGGTCCTGCCTGGGGGCCGGGTATGAGAGGGACACAGACCGGCGTTGCCGAGTCCCAGACAGGTACGGGGACAGTGGGGCCGCACTTCGTGGTGGGAACTGCCGGAACCTGCGCAGCCGGCGGCACGCGGTCCGCGTCACGCCGGCCGGTGCAGGCTGCGGAGGTTCCGTCGGCGAAGCGTCGCACCCGATGCCGCGCCGCGCGGCGGGAGGTAACCGATGATGACGGCCATCGCTCTTCTCAGCATCCTGGTGGGCTTCGGACATGCCCAGGGCTCGCGCAACCTCGCCCGCAACTCGGACTTCGAGCGCGCGTTCTCGCAGCCGGCGGACGGGTGGCGGACGGGCTCGCCCATGGCCGGCGTGCTGAGCGAGCGGAGAGAGAGCAAGGGGCTCGAAGGCGGCGCGTGTCACGTCATCGAGGCGGCGCCCGAGGCGCCGGTCAACTGGTACGTGTGCAGCCAGACAGTGAGTGGGTGCAAGGCGCGGGGCGAGTACGTCTTGAGCGGCTACGTACGGACGCAGGATGTGCGCGACGGCGCGGGGGCCTACATGGGCATGAACTACTTGGACGGAACCGGCAAGCGGATCAGCTGGACCGATACGGAGCGGAAGGTCACGGGCACGAGCGACTGGGTCCGCCTCGTCCAGCCCTTCACCGTGCCCCCCACGGCGGTGCGGGTGGACCTCAACCTCGTCCTGCACGGCCATGGAACCGCGTTCTTCGACCGCGTACAGGTGGAGCTGGGCCAGGCGGTAACCGACTGGGTGAGCCGCGAGGCGACCGGAGGCCCCGGCGCGCTGCCGCCGGGCATCGAGTTCAGGCCTCAGGAGAAGGGGAACATCGCGATCCTGCGCGACTCCCTGCCGGCGACCGGAACCGCGTCCGATCCGACGCACCTGCGCTCGCTGGTCGAGAAGACGGGCTACGGCTGCGCGTTCCTGAGCGCCGAGGCGATGGCTGACCCGAACGTGCTAACATTCGGCCGCTTCGACGTGCTTGTCCTGCCATACGGCGCCTCCTTCCCGGCCGCGGCGGCGGAGTCGCTGCGGAGCTTCTGCCGGGAGGGCGGGAGCCTGTTCGTCTTCGGCGGCTATCCCTTCGACCGTTTGCTGGGGCAGCAGGGCGAGGAGTGGAAGGACGTGGCCGACCTCACGCCCGACGAGAGCAAGCTGCAGACGCTGTTCGGCCTCGCCGACGGGCCTCAGGGCTGGTCAGTCGGCGGGCGGGATGTACCGGGTGGTCCGGCCCCGGCGGGCGAAGGGCGACACGGGAAGAGCCTGAAGCTCGCGACCGAGTCGCTGTCGGGCTGGGTGACCTCGGGATCGCCGAGCGTGAACGGCTTGCCGCAGGACTCGCAACTGACGGCTTTCTGGGCTCGGGCCGATCAGGAGGACGTCGTGTTGGCCATGGAGTGGGGCGAGAAGGACTACTCCCGCTGGCGCACCAAGTTCACGCTGACCCGCGACTGGAGGCTCTACGCGGCACCGCACGCGGAGCTGGAGTACTGGCACGACAACCCCTCGGTGGGCCGAGGAGGCCCGCAGGACCGCTTCCACCCGGAGAACGCTGTTCAGCTGCGCTTCGGCCTGACCGGCGAGTTCCTGCGCGAGCGTCAACCGTACACGGTCTACGTGGATCAGGTGCTGGTGGGTCAGGACCCGTTCCCCTCGTACCGCAACGTGCAGTTGAACTCGCACCACGGCGAGAGCAATCCAGCGACCTTCCTGGAGCCCCCGGCGGACGCGATCTCGATCTGCGATGCCTCGGCGCCGCTCACGGGCGTCGCGCGGCTGGCGGCCTCGCCGGGGCAGGTCGTCCTGCCTGCCACGTGGCGGATGGACGGCGCCGCCGAGGGCGTCTCAGCCACCGGCCAGACCGCCCAGGGCCGTGCGGGGGCGCCGCTGAAGGCACGGTGGGTTCCGCTCGCCGACGCGCTGGACCGGTACGGGCGCGTGCGTGGTACGGCGGTCGGAATCATGCACAACTTCGCGGGGGAGTACCCGGGCTCGAGCTGGGCGTACTCGGGGATCAGCAACCTCGACCTGTTCGCGGCCGGGCAGGCCTCCGGCGCGCAGCTCTTCGGCGCGGTGCTGGAGCGCCTGATCGACGGCGGCTTCCTGTTCGATGGCGTCGCGGAGCCGCGCTGCGTGCGGCGAGGGGAGACGGCAAGCCTGCGCGTGCGGGCCGCGAACCTCGCGAAGCAGCGGCGGGACTGCGCGGTCACGCTCACCGTACGGTCAGGCGAGCGCACGCTTCACACGGAGAGCCCCCCGCTGATCATCGCGGGCCGGAGCGCGGCGCCGGTGGAGATGCGGTGGCCCGTGCCCCAGGAGGCGTCCGGGCTGCTCACGCTGACGTGGGAGCTGCGAGCCGGGGAGCGCGTGCTCGACCGCCTGGAGGCGGGGATGGTCGTGTGGGATGAGGCGCAAGTGGCGGCCGGGCCGCGCCTGACCTACGACCGCTGCTATCTCAGCCGCGACCGCGGGCCGGAGTTCCTCCTCGGCACGCAGATCTACTGGGGCAACTCCACCGTCACCGGGACGGACCCGCTGCGCTGGGACCGGCAGTTCGCGCGCATGGCGGACAGCGGCATCAAGATCGCCCGCAGCTTCCAGGGGATGGGATGGGCCGGCACAGGCGAAGGCTCGTGGCGGCCGCGCGACGCGATGGTCCAGCTCGCGCAGGCGCGTGGCATCTCGCTCTTCTACGAGGGCGTCTCGCGCCCCACGACCGATCCGACGGAGGTGACTGAGCGCGCACGGATCGCGAACGAGGCGGCGGGGCGTTACCGGAAGTCGCCGGGCTGGTTCATCGACATCGTGAACGAGCCGAGCCTGCTCGTGGGCGGCGGCGAGAGCGACACGCCGGAGTTCCGCGCGTGGCTGAAGGGGCGCTACCTCATCTTCGAGGCGCTGCGGGAAGCCTGGGGCGCCGACCTGACCGAGGGCTCCTTGGACGAGGTGCAGATCAAGCCGGCGACGGGCGACTGGGCGAGCGTGCGGGCCGTGGACACGACGCGCTTCATGGCCTGGAAGATGCGGACATGGACCGCCGAGACCGCACGGGCTGCGCACGAGGCAGACCCGGAGCGGCTGGTCTCCGTGGGGCACCTGCAGGGCTTCGGCGACCTGCACACGATGTGGGACCCGGTCGAGGCCTCGTACGACATGGACTTGGCCAACCGTCACTACTACGGCGACCCGTGGCAGTACGGGCCGGAGTTGAAGCAGATCGACATGCGTGCGCTCGGGAAGGCGCCCTCGACCGGCGAGTTCGGCAACACGAGCCATCCGGGTCTGCGCACCCACTGGGTCTACGCGCCGGAGGACGTCGTGGACTGGCACTACGCGTACACGGCGCACACGTGCTTCGGCTTGGGCGGTGCGTTCTGCGGGAACTGGCACTGGCAGGACCCGATCGAGGACATCTTCCCGTGCGGGCTGCTGCTGCAGGACGGCGCGCCGCGGCCGCGCTTCTACACCTACCGCAACGCGGGCGTGCTCTTCCGGCAGATCCGCCCGCGCTACGAGCCGCCAGAGGTGTTCTTCATCATCCCCACGTCGCACATGCTCGGGTCCTCCAAGGCGGCGGTGCAGGGGGCGATGAACCGCTCGCTGGCGACGCTGATCGGCCTGCACGTCGAGTTCGGCACGCTCGCCGAGGACCGACTGAGCGCGCTGCCGCCCTCGGCGAAGGCCATCATCTGGCCGGTGCCCTACTGCCCGGACGAGGCGAGCTACAAGGCAGTGCTCGACTTCGTCCGCCGGGGCGGGGCGCTGTACCTCTCGGGCGACGTCTCCTACGACCCCATGCGCCGGCGCTCGCAGACGCAGCGACTGAGCGACCTGTGCGGCCTCGAGTTCGTCTCGCAGCGGTACCCGGACATCCGACGCAGCGAGGCGCCTGCGTCCGAGGTCGCGCCAGCATCCGCGTCGCCCCTCGCGCAGGCCGTTTGCGCGGATGGGACGTCTGCGCCGTGCATCGAGGTGCGAGCGACCTCGGCCGAGGTCCTGGCGAAGGCGGGCAACGCGCCGGCCGCGACGCTCGCCCACATCGGTCAGGGGCGCGTGCTGTATGTGGTCGATCCGATCGAGCTGAAGCTCGAGCCGCGCAACACGCTGGCCGCGTTTCTACAGGAGGCGGGCGTGAAGCGTCACGCCCTGCAGCCGGATCTCGCCGAGGTTCACTCGCACCGCGTGCCGGGCGAGGGCGGCGCGCTGGCCCAGGTGCTCTTCAACCTGAGCGACGTCAAGCAGACCGTCACGATCACCGACCTGCCGGCGCCGGTCGAGGTCGATCTCGCTCCGAAGTCCGGGGGCGCAGCCATCTTCGATGGCAGTGGGAAGCTGGTGGCTGCGGAGGGCGTCGCCATGACCGTCGGAGGCCGGGAGCTGTTCGGCGGTGACGCGACCGTCGCGCTGATCTCCCTCTCGGGCGACGATCTGCGCACCGCCGATGGGTTCCTGCTGCTGCCCTCGCGCCCGGGCGAGGTCGCCCTGTCCGGCGCGCAGTTCGCCGGGCGTTCGGCGGGGATTGGCGAGGTGCGGGACGGCAAGTGGATCGAGTATGAGCGAAGGAGACCCACTGCAGCCGCCGGCGTGGCGCGGATGGCCCTCGATGCCGCGATGGCCCACTCGTGGATCGTGCTGGGCGACGAAGGGAAGCTGAGCGAACTCGCGGAGCGGGTCCGCCGGGAGCACCTCTGAGGCGGTGGTCCTGCGCGCGAGGCCTCGGAAGAGGGAGCCGGTGGTGTCAGCGGCGAACCCCCTGCCACAGTGCCCTCGCATCACATGCCGCGGGAGGCCCCGCGATGCTGTTCGCCTTGCTGAGCCTGCCCGTGCTGGCTCACGGTTCTGAGCCCCGGCCGGTGGCTCTCTACAATGTGCAGCGCTGCACCCAGCCGCCGGTCGTTGACGGCGACCTGCAGGCCGACGCGTGCTGGCAGGCCCTCCCCCTTGCGGACCACTTCTACCAGTACTGGAAGCCCGTGCCGACCCGGCCGCCGCTACGAACCTCGTTCCGGGCGTGCTTCGACGACGCCGGCCTGTACCTCGGGATCACGCTCGAAGACGAGCACATGGCGACGCTCAAGGCGGACATCAAGGACCGCGACAACCCCGAGACGTGGACCGATGACTGCGTCGAGATCATGGTTGACCCCTTCAACACGGGGGACAGCTACACGAAGTTCACGGTGAACGCCAACGGCGTGCGCCACGATCAGGTCGCCTCGCACCTGGAGCTGAACGACGGGTGGAGCAGCGAGAGCTGGCGGGCGGGAGTGCGGAAGTACGCCGAGGAGTGGACCATCGAGGTCTCCCTGCCGTGGAGCGACCTCGGCGCGAAGCCGCGTGATGGCGACGTGTGGTCGTTCGACCTCGTGCGCTACAGCTTCTCGACCGGCGCCTTCCGAGGGGTGACATGGTCGCTCGGCGGCGCGGGCGCCGCGCCCCGGAACTTCGGGTACCTCGGGTTCGGCCGGTTCGATCTGGGACGCAAGGCCGACTGCGACCGTCTCGCCCGCGCGGCGGAGAAGACGAAGGGACGTAGCCTCCAAGTCCACCAGTCTGGCGGCGTGTACGTGCGGGACGAGCAGGGCAACTGGACACGGCACGACACGCACGAGTGGCCGCTCGCGCCCGCCCAGCAGGCCCGTGAAGCTCTTGACGAAGCGCGCGCGGCGCTCGCCGACCTGCCGGAGGACGAAGCGCGTGCAACGCTGGAGGCCGAGCGGGCGGCCCTGCGGGAGCGGCTGCGCGAAGTGGAGTCCTCGGCGTCGGAGATCGCGTCCGTCAGCACGGGATTCTGGCGCCGTCAGGACGCGGTCGTGATCCTGCGGGAGGCGACCGAGCTGAAGTGGCGCTGTCTACTGCTCAACCTCGTGGCCTCCGGGCCGTAGCTTCAGGGGAGGACCGAACCATGTTGCGGTCTCGCGCAACCCGGTTGGCGCTGTCGGTGGCGCTGGTCGCTCTGGGCGCGGGTGTCGCCCAGGCGCGCCACGACGCTGCGTATCTACGCGATGTGACGACGAAGCTGGAGACCCCTCATCTCACGTGGGCGAAGCCGTATGCGCGAGGGCCGTTGCGCGTTCTGTTCGTCACAGCGCGCACGGTGGCGCCACGGGAGATCGTGGAACTCTGGCAGCGCGCGGACATCGAGTTCACCGTCTTCACGATGGCGCATTCGGGACTGATGTCGTTCGAGTCCGATGCCGGGGCCGCGCCGTACGACCTGGCCGTCGAGGGCACGAGCATCGAGGAGAAGACGGAGGAGCTGCTCGGGAAGCTCGAACGCGAGTATGACGCCTTCGTCTTCGCCAACGCCTCCCTCGATGTGCTGCCTACCGAGGCGCAGTACAAGATCCTGAAGCGCGTTTCGGAGGGTGCGGGACTGCTCTTCACCTTCGGGCGGCAGACGAGGCTCGCGCTCTTCAGCAAGCCGATCACCGAGGACCGCGAGCGCATCCTCACCGGGGCGCCGCTGAGCGGGCTGGACTTCCTGAACAGCCCGGAGACGCTGACGGCGCTCAACGCGAAGACGCCCGAGGAGCTGCCGGACCGGCTGGTGGAGACGTTTGCGTTCAAGCAGGGGCGCATCGCCGTGCTCAACTGGGGCGCGGGCAGCAGCACGTACTACGGCGGCCACGGGCTTACGCCCCCCGAGACTTACAGCCTCAACTGGCCCGCGAACTGCGAGGAGTACCTCTCGCTTGTCTTCCGCACGCTGCTGTGGACCGTGCCCGCGAAGCAGCCGCAGGTCTGGTTCGGCGCGGCCCTGGCCGACGGCGCGCACTTCGACCGCGCAGGCCCGACCCCGCGCCTGTCCATCGAGCTGCACGCGACGAAGCCGCTGCAGGTGACCATTGAGACGGAGGTCCGCGACAAGACTAACGCTCCGGAGTTCGCCGCGAAGCAGGGGGCCGCGCTGCAGAACGGGGTGACGAATCTGGAGGTCGAGCTGCCGCGGCTGAAGGCGGGCGGTCACTTCGCCCATCTCATCGTGCGGTCCGACGCGGGGATCGAGAACTGGGCGACGGTTGGGTTCGTGGTGGACTCCGCGCTCAGCCTCACGGCCTTCGGCGCCGACTCCGAGTTCCATGAGCGGGGCGAACCCACGACAGTCAACGCAACGCTCTCGCAGGGCGCGCCGGCCGGGGCGAAGCTCCGGATCTCGCTCACCGACACGGCGGGCCGCGTCTACCTGAAGCAGGATACGCCGTTCCCTGTTGGGCAGACGACGGCCAGCCTGCAGGTGTCCCTCGACGGGGCCTGCACCATCGCCTCGAAGCTGCACGGCGAGCTGATCGTCGGCGACGAAGTGTATGATGCCCGCGACCAGTTCCTCTTCGTGCCGCGCAGGACGAGCGACGAGTTCCGCACGGTCCTGTGGGGCGGCGTCGGCTGCGGGAACACGGGGCTGGGCTGGCTCGCCTACCAGAGCCTGCGGCGGGCGGGCTTCAACGCGATCCTCGCGCACCCTTCCTCCGACGGCTCGCAGGAGCGGAGCTTCGCGCTCAACGACTTCCCCCTCGTCTCGTACTCGTATCGCGTGATGGGCGGCGCGGATGAGAAGGGCTGGCGCAAGGACCATTGGGTGAAGGACGTGGAGGACGGCTGCTTCTACAACCCCGAGCTGCAGCAGAAGGCAAAGGAGTCCTGCGTCGGACGTACACAGCCCGCGATCCCTTACGGCCCGACGCTGTACTCCCTCGGCGACGAGAACTACTTCGACTACGCGTCGGGCTTCTCGCCGATTGGGCAGCAGGCCTTCCGCGAGTACCTGAAGCGGCACTACGCCTCGCTGGAGGAGCTGAACCGGGTTTGGGGCACGCAGTACAAGGACTGGGCGGAGGTTCAGCTGCTCAAGCGCGAGGAGGCCTTGAAGCAGAACCTGTGGCCGCTGATCCACGAGCACATGGGCTTCAACGAGACCGAGTACGCGGACTACCACCACTTCCTGGTCGCGGCGCTGAAGGAGGCCGATCCGCACGCGCGCGTGGGGGCCGAGGGCTCCGTGCCGGGGGACCTGGAGAAGACGCTGGAGGGCATGGACATCTGGGGCCCGTACAGCGACAAGCTCGGCAACGAGTTGCTCCGCTCGCTGGCCAAGACCGACCTCGTGCGCGGGAACTGGTGGGGCGGCTACGTGGGCTCGCATGGCGGCCGGACCGGCGCGCTGCCGCTATGGAAGCAGCTCCTCGGCGGGGCGGTCAACACGAGCCTGTACTTCGCGGCCATCGGGTCCGAGGGAATGCTGACCACCGACCTCAGCTACGCGGACTTCTTCGAGCAGACGCTCCCGGAGCTGCGCGAGATCTACGGCGGGATGGGGCAGCTGATCTCGTCGGCGGAGGTCCCGGCGGACGGCATCGCGATCCTCTGGTCGCAGGCGACGGAGCACTCCGCGACGCTGTTCAGCAGCCTCGGCTCGCCGTCGGCTTCGCAGGGCAACCTGCTCGGCCTGCTCGACAACGCGGGCTACGGCTACCGGTACGTCACGACGCACATGGTCGAAGCGGGGGCGCTGAAACAGGGCTATCGCGTGCTCTTCCTGCCGGCCTCGCAGGCCATCTCGGACGCGGAGGCGCAGGCCATTCGTGACTTCGCAAACGCCGGCGGCGTCGTGATCGCGGACACGGCCTGCGGTCTCCTGGACGGGCACTGCCGCCCGCTCTGGGTGAACGCGCGGGGCGCCTGGCGCGGGCAGCTCGATGACCTCTTCGGCCTCACACGCAGCAGCGAGCCGAAACCTGTCTCTGCGACAGGCGCAGTGAGCGCGACGTTCGAGGGACACACGCTCCAGTTGGCGGACTTCCCCTTCCGCCTGGACGCGTCTCTATCCGGCACGCCCGGCGCACTCGGGCAGGTCGGCGAACAGCCGGTCTTCATCGGTCGCTCGGTGGGCCGCGGCCGCGCCATCCTGCTGAACTTCCCGTTCCCCACCCCGGAGCATCCGCAGGGCGTCGGGCTGGTCCGCGGGCTGCTCGGCGCGGCGGGCCTGACCCCTGCCTGCAAGCTGACGGACGCCAAAGGCTACTTCTTCCGGCGCTTCCGCCAGGGAGACCTGACGCTGATCGGCGTGGTGCGGCTGACGGAGACGGCGGGCGACACGACGCTGAAGCTCGCCGAGCGGGCCTACCTCTATGATGTGCGTGCGGGGAAGGCTCTGGGCAAGGCCGATGCCGTGTCACTCGCGAGGAAGGACCCGGCGGTGCGCCTGTTCGCCGCGTTGCCTGCGGCGGTGGGCAAGGTGACGGTCCAGGCGCCTGCCGAGGCGAAGCGCGGCGAGACAGTCGCGGTGCGCGTGCGGCTCGACAGTGGCGCCGCGAAGCCCGCCGGGCGGTTGCTGCGCGTGCAGGCCTTGCGGCCGAACGGCGAGGAGTGCCTCGTCTATCGAGCTTTCCTGACGCTGACCACCAACGAGACGGAGGCCCGCGTGCCCTTCGCCCTCAACGACCCGGGCGGCGCCTGGACCATCGTCGCAACGGACGTGGCGACCGGCGCCGGCGGGAAAGGCACGGTGACGGTGAGATGAAGCGAGCGATGGTCGTTGTGGCGCTCCTCGGGGTGCTGCCGGCGTTCGGCGAGGAGTTCACGGTGGCCGTGACGGAGTCGCGGAAGCCGCTGGCGGACGACAAGCGCGCGGGGCTGGAGGTGATGGAGCGCGGGCTGCGCCTGGGGAATGCGAGCTTCCGGTACGTGCAGACCGTGGACCCCAAGCAGAGCGACGCGCCGGTCGTGCAGCAGTATGGGGATTACATCCTCGGCTGCACCTTCCCGCAGATCTGGAACTGGGACGGCGAGTACTTCCTCGATGTGCAGGTGAAGCGCCCGAACGGGCAGCCGTTCATCGCCAACCGCGCGCGGCTGCAGGAGGGCATCTACATTCTGCAGCAGACCACGCGCGGCGTGGCGGAGATGGTGTGGCCGCTGCCCGCGACGGAAGGGACCGCCGAGCCCGGTACGCTCGCCGTGCGGATCGTCAAGGTCCCGACCGACGTGAACTGGTTCTACCTGGAAGCCCGGATTGAGGGCGAACCGGAGACGGAGATCACCCAGGTTCGCGTCGGCACATACCCGTACATCACGAGCGGGCCGCCCGAGCGGCAGCGGTGGGTGACGACGCTGGCCGCCGCCCACCAGATGAGCGATCAGCTGACCCCGATCGACCCGGCGACCGAGTGGGGCGTGGTACTCCATAACAAGATCGCCCAGGAGGAGGGTGGTTGCCTGTTCGTCTTCGACCCCGAACAAGTCCAGGCGGCGCGGGCCGGCGGCACGTACAACGTCGCGCTTCACATGGATGCGGCGCCGGGCACGCGCGCGATGCAGTTCGCCTTCGGCTACTTCTGGGACACGAACTACGCGCAGGCCATCGAGCGGTTCCGGCCCGAGGCGCCGGCGGTGCTGGAGCGCCTGCGGAAGGTAGATTGGTCGGTCGGGGTTGATGCCGCGTGGTGGGCCAGGCTGTCTGGCGAGATCGACGAACTGCTGACCCACGCCGGGATGCAGGAGCAGTTCGGCGCGCGATGGAAGGCCATGCAGGACACGGCACAGCAACTGATCGCCGCCGCCGGGCAGGAGGGCGATGCCGCCAGGCAGGCGGAGCGGGGCTTCGGCGCACTGGCCCGCGACGCCGGGAAGCTCAAGGGCGGGATGTACGCCTCAGCGTTGGAGGCGCTCGTGCGGGAGGCGGGGCAGTGACGAGCCCGACCTGCGGACCGGACCGGCAGCTACCTGCCTTCCCCGATTGAGATCAGGTGCGAGAGGGTCCGGAGGTACATGCCTCCGCCGGCGACAGCCGGCGTTGCGGAACTAGCCTCGCCCAGAGGGTTGACGGCCAGTAGCTCGTACGTTCGGGACGCCCTGGTCACCACGATCTCGCCATCCCGGGTCATGCAGAAGAGCTTGTCGTCCACACAGACCGGCGAGGCGTAGAACGTGCCGGCCGGGCGCTCGGTCCAGAGCAGCTCGCCGGTGGCGGCCACCAGGCAGGAGATCTCCCCGTGGTCGTGACAGGTGAAGAGCAGGTCGCCGACCGCCAGAGGGGTCGGCACGTAGGGCGCCTGAAGGCCACGGGCCTCCCAAACCACCTCCCCTGATCCCGGGCGGACGGCGACCAGCCGAACGCCCGCGCCGCCCTGTCCGCAAGTGCCGACCAGGAGTTCGCTCGCGATGACGGGCGAACTCACCACTCGTTGCGGCAGCACGGAGTCGGCCTCCCAGAGGACCTTGCCGGTCTCGATCTCGACACCCGTCAGCCCGTGGGCGTTGCTGCTGAACAGCAGTTGGGCCGGCCCGTCCGGCGGGGCGTAGACACAGGGCGTCGAGTAGGAGACCTGACCGCTCCGTCTCTCACACGTCCACCGAACATCACCCGTATTCGCGTCCAGGGCGATCCACTGGCTCGGGGTGGCGTCGGCCCCGGTGGAGCCCTCCTGCTCCAGGCTGAAGACCACCAGACCGTTCACTACCACGACGGAGACGGCCGGGCCGTGGAACGAGGACACACCCGGGAGGCGCTTCGTCCAGACGTCGCGCCCATCGTGGCCCAGAGCCATCACCAGGGTCTCCTGCGCGGTCGGCAGAGCCACGTAGACGCAGCGGTCGTCCACGCACGGCGTCCCGGCGGCATAGCCGTTGTCCCGGTTCAGCCTGTAGGCCGTGACGGGGTATTCCCTGCGCCAGAGCTCCTCGCCGTTCGTCACGCTGTACGCCACCACGTAGAAGACGTTCGCCTGCTGATCCCCGCTGGTGACGAAGACCCTGTCACCCCGGACCACCGGCGAGGAATGACCGAGGCCCGGGAGTGTCACCTTCCAGTTGAAGTCGGCCTCCGTCCACTGCGCCGGTACCGTCGTTGCCGAGCTGATCCCCTGGCCGTTTGGCCCTCGGAACCGCGTCCACTCTTGCGCCTGGGCCGCCGTCTGCACGCCGAGGCTGCACGCCGTCAGCAACACCACGCCGGCAACCGGCGCAACCATCGCTCTGGTCATATCTTGAGTCTCCCTGTGAGACAACTCCGAGGCCGGGCACCGACAAGGCTGAGCGAGCACCGGCTTAGGCGCGTGGGCTTCCGCGCAAGGGGGTCATTGTCCTCCGCCGGGGCCTGTGGCGAGGGAGGGAGACGGCCCGGGATGGTGAAGTCCCCTCTCGGTGAACTCCGTTCGGCGGCACAACCTGCGGCGGAGGTGGGTGGCCCGATGGCAGAGAGCCCGTACTTCAACCGAAGCGCGATCCGGGACGAGCGGTACTTCTGCGGCCGGCAGGGCGAACTCAGGCAGGCGCTGTCGGTCATAGGTGCGGCGCAGCCGCAGTGCGTGGCGATCGTCGGCGAGCGTCGAGTTGGCAAGTCGTCGTTCCTCCTGCACCTGAAGCGACCCAGCGTACACCGCGAGTATCTGCACGCGCCGGAACGGTACGTTTTCGTGTACATGAGCCTCGACGAGATGCGCGGGCTCAACGAAGCAGAGCTGTGGCGCCATATCGCCAAGGACATCCCGGTTGCGGCGGGCTGTGCTGAGGGGGCGCGAGCCGAGGGGGAGGGCGAGACAGACGGGTCGGTGGCGGACTGCTATGAACGAGTGAAGGGCTGTGTGAGCCGACTCCAGAGCGAGGGCAAGGTGCTCATCGTGCTCCTGGACGAGTTCGAGGCGATTGTGGGTGACAAGCAGTTCGGCTTCGACAGCCTTGGGCGGCTTCGGGCGCTCACCAACACCTACGATGTGGCCTTGGTGACCGCCACACGAGCCGTGGAGCGGGGAAAGGCCAGGTGTGTGTTGTGCTCCGCGATGGCCGATCGACAGCGTCGCGTGAGCCCAAGCCTCGGGGGGCGTGCCGTCGGGGGATGAAGCGGGCCCGCTCCAGAGTTCGCACGCCCTGCCGCACCACCGCCGAACCACCACAGAAGCTCCCCTCTCTCCTCCTCCACGGACCCATATCGTGGGCGCTGCGGCTCTGCGCTAGCAGGACCATGGAGGCCGTTCGCGCATCCGGTCAGGCGGCCGCCGGGCGCCCTGCAAGCGAGGCCGCCCGCACAGCCCGATCAGGGAGGAATGCCGAGATGGTTCGGGTGACCCGTCCGGGCGTCTACATTGAGGAAGTGCCCAGCGGCGTCCACACGATCACCGGCGTCGCCACGTCTGTTGCCGCCTTCTTCGGGAGGGCGACCCGGGGCCCGATAGACAAGGCGGTGCACTTGTCCAGCATGTCGGACTACACTCGGCAGTTCGGGCCTCCGCACCCGGACAGCGACCTGGCCTACAGTGTCCGACAGTTCTTCGACAACGGCGGCACTGAGTGCTACGTCGTTCGCTTGGCCAAGGACCCGAAAGCGGCGGCCGTGACGCTGAAGAACGTCGATAGGAAGGACGTCCTGGTTGCGGCCGCCAAGTCCCCGGGTCAGTTGGGGAACAGCGTTCGGCTGGAGGTGGACTACGCCACCCCCAACCCCTGCGACACGTTCAACCTGCGGGTCATCCAAGAGGACGGCGGGCTCGTCGTGGCCACCGAGGAGCATGTGGGCCTCTCGATGGTGCCGACCTCACGTCGCTTCGCGCCCAAGTTCGTCTCCGGCGCCTCGAACCTCATCAACCTGACCCTTGGACCGGACTTGGCCCTCGGGGCCGCCGCGCCGGACAACATGACGTACAAGGCTGGGCTAGCCACAGGCGAGGGGTACAGTCAGAGCCGCAGGCCTCTCTCCGGGACCGTGGCAGCGCCACCCAGTGTTGCCAACGTCGTGATGTTGGGGACCCGGTTTGAGATCGCTGTCAACGGCAAGGGCTACGTACCGGTGGATCTTGCCGGCACTCAGGTCACCGCCTCTGATTCCGCCCACGATATCGAGACCACGATCAACGCAGCCCTGCTCGCCCAGGCGACCGCCGTGACCTGTGGCTGGTTCGCGATCGACGGGACACACGTGGTATTGCGCATCACCTCCGATTCGGGCCTGAAGGCAAGCGTTCGCATCCGGCGTGTTCAGGACGAGGACTTGGCCGTGCCACTGATGCTCGGTTTGGACCAGGGCGGCATCGAGTGTGCGGCCTACAGCCAGTTCCGGCCGGCCCCGTCGGGCACAGCCCTCGTCGGCGACGGCGCCGACCTGGACAGCTTCACCCATGTGATCGACACCCTCTCGGGCCGCACCGACACGGCAGTGACCATCACCGCCACGACCAGCGCGGGCTCCGAGAGCGTGACCGTCCAGGTGGCCCCGACTGCTGGCCCTTGGTACCTCAAGGGGACGAACGACCACGACGGTGTTCGGGGCAAACTGCGCCAGATCGCCAAGGCCATCAACGACAAGGCCGCGTTCCCGTGCACTGCCCAGCTATCCGGCTACCATCTGGCGCTGCGCAAGAGGACGGGCGTGATGAACGATACCGTCAGCATCGCCTGGACTCCCGACACGCCCCCCGTCACCACGGCGTGGGTGTCGAACGTGCGGCAGTACAGCCTGGGCCCATTGGGTGCCGGGTCCTATCAGACTCCCGGACAGCCCGGCGACGACGGCGGCCCTCCCGAACTGGACGACTACCGGGGCTCGGAGCAGGACCACACGGGTTTCCACGCGCTGGACACCGTCGATGTGTTCAACTTGGTGGTTCTCCCCCGCGACCACGCAGTGGACGAGGCAGATGCGCTCAAGGTGTGGGGGCCGGCCAGCGTCTACTGCGAGAGGAAACGGGCCTTCCTGCTGCTCGACGCTCCGACGAAGTGGACCACGGAGGGCCGGCTCAACCGGGATGAGGCCAACGCGAACGACCTGCGCGCGACGGGGGTCGTCACGACCCACGCCGCGGTCTTCTACCCCAGGCTCTGCTATGCGGATGGCCCTCTCGTGAAGCAGATCGGTGCGTCCGGCGCGATCGCCGGCCTCATGGCCCGTACGGACGCGAGCCGAGGGGTCTGGAAGGCGCCGGCGGGGAGTGAGGCCATCCTCAAGGCCGTCCTGGACCTCGAGGTCACCCTCACCGACCCCGAGAACGGACTCCTCAACCAGGCCGGCATCTGCTGCCTCCGGAAGCTGCCCAACGGCCTCGTGAACTGGGGCGCGCGGACCCTGGCGGGGTTCAACGACAACACCGATACCGACTGGAAGTACATCCCGGTGCGCCGCCTCGCGCTGTTCCTCGAGGAGTCGCTCTTCCGCGGCACCAAGTGGGTCGTGTTCGAGCCGAACGACGAGCCGCTGTGGGCCAAGATCCGGCTCAACCTCAACGCCTTCATGATGGGCCTGTTCCGCCAGGGCGCCTTCCAGGCCATCACACCCGACAAGGCGTTCTTCGTCAGGTGCGACGGCCGGACCATGACTCAGGACGACCGGAACAAGGGCATCGTGAACATCGAGGTGGGCTTTGCGCCGCTCAAGCCTGCCGAGTTCCTCGTCATCCGGATCCAGCAGAGGCCCGGCGACTTGGCCTGACACCCCGCAGGAGGGATGAAGATGCCCAAGGGATTCGTGAAGAACGCCCATCGGATCGATCCGTACAAGACCTTGAAGTTCCGCGTGTTGTGGGACGGGAGACCGGTCCTGGGGGCCAGCGAGGTGCGGGGTCTGAAGCGCACGACCGCGGTGGGCCCGCGCCGCTCCGGCGGGGACAACAGCAGCGACCACAAGTCCCCGGGCCGCACGACGTCCGACGCGTTGACCATCGAGCGCGGGATCACCCACGACGAGGAGTTCCAGAAGTGGGCCAACCGGGTGCATTCCCATGCCGGCGACGCCGCCATGGACCTCGTCCGCTACAAGGAAGAGCTGACCCTGGAGGTCATGAACGAGAAGGGGCAGGTGGCCTTGCGGTACTTCCTCCACGGGTGTTGGGTCAGTGAGTTCACTGCCGTCCCCGCACTGGATGCCAACGCGAATGCGGTGGCCATTGAGACGATCAAGGTCGAACTCGAGGGGTTCGAGCGCGACCGCGGCGCAAAGGAGCCGGACGAAACGTCCGCACCACCCACGCGGTAGGCGACCACGCGATCGTCTGACCCGTCCGGGAGGCTCCGATGGAGGCCGTCGAGACCGCCCCCTTCGGTATGCGGATGGCCGTCTGCGGCCACCGCACAGGCGCCGTCGTCGCCCTTCCGACCCGTCACTGCACGAAGCGCGACGGACCCTTGCGGCACGCGTATCGCTCGGGACCCCTCATCCCTTCTCCTCGAGCCGACCATGGAACTTGAATGGGAGCTCGTCGCACTGGAACCCCGCGCGGTCGCGGTGACCACTTCCCCCATGCCGCTCCGCGAAGGCGGACGTCGAGCGCGAGGTCATGGGCAAGGTGCCCGAACTCGTGAAGCAGGGCGGCTACTCGCCGATGGTCGATCACGCCGTCCCGCCCGACGTGCCGCTCGCGCTCCTCCAGCACTACCTCGACCTGTGCCGGGAGGTGTTCGCAGCAAGCCGGTAGGTGTGCTCAGTCGGGCGACCAGGTCGGCTTGTAGGCGACCTCGCGCTGCATCACTGCGGGCCGCAGGTCGGGCACCGGGACGGGCCGGGGCGCTGGGTACTGGAGCCCGCCCGGGTCCGTGCCCCTCGTCGCCCGGTTCCGCACGTACCTATATGCACTCACCCCCGCCTCGTAGACCGGATCCCGGCTGAGGAAGCGGCCGAGGCCCGCGGCGTAGTAGCGGCGGCGGAGGTAGAAGCCGCCGTCGGGGGAGGCGTAGTCCTGGTAGTAGCCGAGCTTGCCGATGTAGCGGAAGTAGTTGAGCGTGTCGCCGGTGGTGCTGACGTAGGTGCCGAA
>Ga0194112_10000742_pt1 | contig 47663 bp, 36 predicted proteins | sample TA2MahC400mmetaG_FD_146191 | JGI IMG/M metagenome (GOLD analysis project Ga0194112, IMG submission 146191) | Freshwater microbial communities from Lake Tanganyika, Tanzania - TA2015016 Mahale Deep Cast 400m | ecosystem: Environmental > Aquatic > Freshwater > Lake | place: Tanzania: Lake... | reverse complement strand
CCAGTTCCCGCAGCGAGCGGGCTGGTTCTGATGATGTGTTCATGGTCCTCTCACGGTTGGTGGTTCGTGAGACGTGGGTGGGGTGCCGTTCACGCCCCCATGATAGTGGCAGTGTCAAGATGCGCCCACGGAACCTTGTCGGTTTCCTCGCTGGGCATTTCCAATGGCAACGCAGTGGCCGGCTCGGGCACCATCACCGGGGGAGTGGCGAATTGGGGAACACTGAGCGCCGACGGAGGAACGTTGAGCGTGGCGGGCAACGTCGTCAGTTACGGCACGCTCCGCGCGGTCAATGGCGGCGTGGCCGAGTTTTTTGGCACTGTTTTCAATCTGGGCACGGCGGATTTCGCCGGTGGCAGTCTGGTCGTCCACGGCTCCTACCAGAACGTGACCGATACCACCAACGCGTGGATTGACGCCGGCAATGGCCTGTGGCGGGAAGACGCTCGCTGGTCGCTGGGAGTGGCTCCCACAAACACGCAGTCCTATTTGGTGATCGCCAATGCCAACACCAAGACCGTGACAGTAGATTCTCAGACGCCGGTATTGGCGCCGTGGACTTTGACGAACTGGTTTGTGATGGTCTCCGCGCCGGATGGCTCGACGAATACGTTGTCGGTGGAGACGCCGTCGTGGGCGATGGTCAACGTCGTGGTCGGTCCGGGAGGCCGGCTCAGCATCGGCGGTGTGACGCTGACAGCGGGCGCTGGCGGATTTGGGACGCTGGAGGTGGACGGTGAACTGGCAATCAACACGGGCACTCTGGATGGGACGGTGGTTCCCGTGACGCTCGGCGGCAATGGAACGGCCACGGTGAGTTTTGCCGGTGGCGTATTGCTGACGAAGAACTACCAGATCGGTGCCGCAACCACCGGCGGCGTGGTCATCGCCACGGGCAACGGGCTTTGGCGGCAACAAGGGAACTTCTTGGTCGGAACCAACACATCCGGCAACAGCCTGTTGATTGCCGGAGGGGCGCAACTGGCAAATGTAGTCGGCTACATCGCCTACACTACTGATTCAAGCAACAACACGGTCACGGTGACCGGTCCCGGTTCCATTTGGACAAACTCGGCCGGCTTCGTGGTCGGACGCTACGGTCCCGGCAATACGCTGGTCGTCACCAACGGCGGCGCGGTGTTCAGCGACGATGGTTATGTTGGCCAATACACCAACGCCAACGATAACGTCGTCAGCATTAGCGACTCTGGTTCGGTCTGGCGCATCAACGGCAAGCTTTATCTCGGCTTCGAGGGCGCGAACAACACGGTGATTATCACCAACCAAGGCCAGGTATTCTGCAGTAGTGATGGTGTTATTGGCCGCGACAATGACAACAATCGCATGATCGTCACCGGCTCCGGTTCGCTCTGGAACATATCGGGCACTTGGTTCCACGTCGGTTACGCCGGCTCCGGCAACATGCTGACCATTGCCAACGGCGGCGCTGTGAACAGCGCCATCTGCTACCTCGGATATACCAATGGCGCCAACAATAACGCTGTCATTATCGCAGGTACGGGTTCCATTTGGACAACCACCAGCGATTTATTCATCGGTCGCTACGGCTCTGGCAACTCGCTGACGATCAGTAATGGCGGCGTCGCAAACACCAGCGTCGCTTGGATCGGTCGCTACGAAAGCAGCAGCAACAACGTGGCGCTCGTCACCGATCCCGGCTCGCTATGGAATCTCCCCGCCAACAGCGTCCGAATGAATGGCACCAGCAATCAGTTGACCATCAGCAACGGCGCGGTGGTGCAAGACCTGCACGGCTACATCGGCTACGATGGCGGCACGGGCGGCAACTTGGTGTTGGTCACCGACAGCGGTTCGGTCTGGAGCAATGCATCGAATCTGTTTGTCGGTTCCAACAACAGCCGGGGAAACCAGTTGACCGTCACCAATGGGGCGCTGGTGCTGAGCGGTTCTGCCCGGATCGGCTCCAGTTCCACCAGCAGCAACAATGCGGCATTGGTGACGGGAGCCGGCTCCATCTGGAGTAATTCGGCCAACTTCTACGTCGGCTACATCGGCACGAGCAATCAGTTGACGGTCAGCAACGGCGCGCTGGTGCAAAGCTTGAACGGTTTCATTGGCAGTGAGGCTGCCAGCGTCAACAACCGCGCGCTCATCACCGGCAGCGGCTCTGCCTGGGACAACAGCGGCAACTTCAACGTTGGCAACATTGGCTCCGGCAACACGCTGATCATCGCCGAGGGCGGCACGCTGTTCGACACCGTCGGGCGCCTTGGCAACCAGCTTGGAAGCAACAGCAATACCGTCTTCGTCGTCGGTTCCGGTTCTGTCTGGAGCAACAGAAGCATCCTCTACGTCGGCAACGACGGCGCTAACAATGCGCTGGTCATCACGAATGGCGGTGTCGTGTTCAACACCGACGGCTTCATCGGCAGCAACACCACGGCCAACGGCAACAGCGCATTCGTGACCGGCAACGGCTCGATTTGGACCAATGCGGGCAACCTCTACGTTGGCAATAACGGCGCCGATAACACGCTCATCATCGCCGACAACGGTCGCGTGTTTGCCAACAACTTGATCATTGGCAACGGCGCAAACAATGCCACGGTGAACCTGCTTGGCGGCTCGCTCTCGATTGCCAACCTCTTGACCGTCCAGAAAAACGCCATGTTGTCCGGCAACGGCACCATCTCCGGCAGCGTGCTGGTGAACGGCACGGTTCTCGCCGGCACCGGCATCGGATTGGCCTTCACCGGTTCGGTGACGAATAACGGCAGCATCGTCGCCACCAACGGCGCGACGATTGTCTTCGATGCGGGCGTCGTCAACAATGGCCTCCTGTATGCCCGTGGCGGCAGTCTTGTCTTCAACGACGGATTTACGAACAACGGCATCATCAACAGCAACGACACGATCATCGCCTTCTTCACCGCCAACCCAACCAACGGCGGGATGCCGCTGGCCGTTTCGTTCACCGACCTCTCTGTCGGCGCCATCACGAACCGCAACTGGAACTTTGGCGACGGCAGCGATACCAACATTACCGACACGGCCATCACGCACACCTACGACGGCATCGGCACGAACACCGTCAGGCTCATTGTCAGCAGCGCGGACGGCGTCAGCACCAACTCGCGAACCATCATCGTCGGCCCGCCCGTTACTTCGACGTGGATCAGCGCCAGCGCCAGCGGCAACTGGTCTGACATCTCCAAGTGGTCGCCGTCGTGGGTTCCGGACAACGCTGCCACCGTCATCTTCGGCAACAGCGGCTCAACCTGCATCGTGGATTCCGTCAGCCGCACCGTCAGCAATCTCGTCTTCAATCGCAACGCCAGTTTCTTCGTGGCCGCTTCCGGTGGCGCGCAACTGAGCATCCTCAACGGCATCACGGTTCTCAGCAACCGGACGTACACGCTCACCGCGCCGGTCGTGCTCGCCGGCACGAACACTTGGGCGATCAACAACGGCACGTTGACCGCCGCCGGCATCATCACCGGGGACAATCCGTTGAGCATCACCGGCCCCGGCACCGTGAATCTCTCTGTCAGCAACGCCTACACCGGCGACACGATCCTCAACAGCGGCAAGGTGATTTTGGCTGCCGGCGCAACCATCGGAAGCGGCGTCTTGTATCTGAACGGCGGCCAGATCCGTTCCGCCGCCAACACAAATACCGTCATCGCCAATACAGCCGTGCTCCTTGCTGACACCACGATCCTGAGCGGCGGCAGCAATCTCATCTTTGCCGGCACCGTCTTCTTGACGAACGGGAGCCGCACGCTGACCATCAACAGCGACACGGTGATTTCCGGCCAGATCACCGATAACGGGATCGGCAACGGCCTCACCCGGCTTGGTTCCCGCATCCTCACATTGACGGCTTCCAACACCTACAGCGGCGCAACCGTGGTCAATGCCGGGCAGTTGTTGGTAAGCAATCGTTTCGCGCTTGGCGTCAGCGGGATTGCCACTGCCGGCTTTGGCGGCGCCCACGGTTTTCTTAACTTGGCCGACGGCGTGACGATCAGCGGTGTCACACTGTACAATTTCAATGCGGCTGCCGGTCTCCATGGCGGGCTGCAAGTTCATTCGGGCAGCGCCACTTGGGGCGGACCGATTGTCATCTGCGTGAACGGCGCGCGCATTTCGGGCGGCACCAGTGGCGGCACGCTCACCATCAGCGGGCCGATTACCGACAATGGCAACAACTTCAGGGTGCTGTTCCGGGCTGGTACCATCATCCTGACCAACACGAACAACAATTGGGGCGGCTCGACCGTCTTCAGTGAGGGACGGTTCTTCCTCGGCGCGAACAATGTGTTGCCGACCAACACCACCGTCAACCTCAACGAACCCGGCACCGTGACGCTCGATATGGCCGGGTTCGACCAGCAAATCGCCGGCTTGATCCACGGCTCGGCAACCTCCGCAGGAATCCTGACCAACAGCGGCATGGCTTTGAGCACATTGACGCTGAATGTTCCGGCCGGCACGAATTCCGAATACAATGCCCATATCCGCGGCAACATCGCCATCGTCAAGACCGGCCCTGGCACCTTCACCTTGAGCGGCACGAACCTCTACACCGGTTTCACGCGCATTGACGAGGGCACGCTGGCGCTCGGTGGCAACGCCACCCTCACCAACAGCCCGACCATCACCATCGCCAGCGGCGGACGGCTCGATGTCACGGGACGCACCGGGGGAGGCATGACACTGGTTGCCAGCCAAACCATGCGCGGCGGCGGCATCTTCAACGGGAACCTGTTCAACCAAGGAGTGATTATCGCGGAAGTCGCCAGCGGACAGTTTGCTTTCACCGGCACCGTGACCAACAATGGAACCATGTACGCCACCAACGGAGCGACACTGGCATTCTACGGCCCCGTGGTCAACAATGGCGTCATTGACGTGATCTACGGTAACACCAATTTCTTCTTTACCTTCATCAACAACGGTATCCTCCTCACCGCCGGTGGCGATAATGACGGCGATGGGATGTCGAACCTCAAAGAGTCGCAGGCTGGCACCATCCCGACAAACAGTGCCTCGCGCCTGCGTGTCGTCAGCATGGCGCGCGAGGGTGACGACATTCGCATCACATGGACAGCCGTCGGCGGGAAGAGTTACGTGGTGCAGACGAACTCGGTTCCCGGCACTGGTTTCGCTGATTTCAACCCGGTGATTTACGTGCCCGGCGTCGGCGAGAGCGTCACCAACCACGTTCACACCGGCGGCGCAACAAACGCGTCATCGTTCTTCTACCGCATCCGTCTTGGGCCGTAGCGGCGCGTTTTTGTGTTTGCTAACGGACAGTGCGAGAGCGTAGCCTGCGGCTGCAACAATCCTCAAACTCGATCTTATGAAACCATCCCTCATGACTCGTCGGGAATTGATCAAGACACTCGGCTTGCTCGGTTCGGCTTCGCTGTTGGAACGGATCTGTCACGGGATCGCGCAGGGCGCGATAACACCGGCTTCCGCGCATGACCTCTTCGAACACTACGAACGACGATTTGCCGAGGCGCGTTTGCGAATGCCCGACCGCAACCCTGCCGTGCCGGCCGACCGCGAGGCGATTGCCCGCGTCGCCAAGGAATGTCTTGGTATCCGCGATGAATGGATTCCCAAAATCCGCGCAGAGAAAGCGCGCGCGGTGTCGTTCGACGGCGGCAGCATCGAGATGCTGCGCGCCAGTTCCTGGCCCGGCGTCGCCGCCACGGCGTTGTTGTATCTGCCCGACGGGAAGCCGTCGAAACCGTTGCCGCTGGTCGTGTTGTGTTGCGGACACGGCAAAGGCGGGAAACTGGCGGAGGGTTATCAACGCATGGCGCGACACATTACCCGTCGCGGCGCGATGGTGTTGTGTCCCGACAACCTTGGCCAGGGCGAACGCGCGGCGATGGGCCACAGCAATTGCGTGAAACCGTTTGCGTGCGGGTTGAGCGTGCAGGGGTTGATCGTGATGGAAACGCTCGGCTGGATCGCGTGGGCGTTGAAAGAACCGCGCGTGGACGCGCGCCGCGTGGCGGCCATCGGCAATTCCGGCGGCGGCACGCTCACGGTGTTTCTGGCCGCGCTCTGCCCGGAGTTGGCGGCGCTGTCGTCGTCCGGGTATCCGAGCACGTTCGAGTTCGTGGCGCGCAAGGAAAAGAAACACTGCCACTGCAACGTCCTGCCCGGCGTGGTCGGCCAGTTGGAAATGTGGCAGTTGCTCGGCAGCTTTGCGCCGCGGCCGCTGTTCATCTTCCAAGGCGACGGCGACCCGTTGTTTCCTCCCGACCTCTTCTACCACACCGCCCGCAAAATCCGATGCGTCTATCGCGCCCACGATGCCGAGAAAGCGTTCGAGGCGCGCGTCGTCACCGGCGGTCATTCGTGGGACGCGCGGCGTTATGTGCTCGCGGGCGATTTTCTGGCCAAGCAGTTCGGCCTGAAAAAATCCATCCCGCGCGAAAACGAAAAGGAACAGGTTCTGGCCGCGACCGACCGTTGTTTCGATCCGTGGCCGGCGGACGCCCTCACCACCGATGCCGTGGCCGAGCAACTCACTGGCCGTCGCGTGAACGACAACGTGAAACTCTGGGATGTCTATCCGCCGGCGGCGCCGCGTGATGTGCCGCTCGACAACATTGCCCATCGCGGCGCCACCCGTCAAATCCTCGCCCAATTCGAAGCGTTCCTGAGAAAATGATCCCCTTCATCCGCCATCCGCAATCGCGCCTTGGTTTGTTCATTATCATGGGACTCCTGCAGGCTGCTTCGTTGTCGTTTGCAGCGGGGCCAAAACCCGGACCGCCGCATGTCGTCACCGTTGAGACGCGCGACTTGAAGGTTGAGTTCGCCGGTGACCGGGCGTGGACGTTTCACCGGATCCTTTTCAAGGGCGACGTGGTGGCCGGCAGAGTCGGTTTTTACGGAACGGTCTTCGCAGCGGAGGGCGGCAAATGGATCGGCACCGGCCACAACGAAGGCGGCATCGAACAGATCAAGCGCGTCACGTTGACCGTGGACGGCAAACCTTGCGATCTCACCGACAAAGCCGTCTATCGCGGCCGGCGCGCCGAGATTCGCAAGCAATCCATGATGGGACCGCTCGTGTTGGAGGCGACGTACATTGTGACTGATGACTGCATCATGGAACGCCATCGCTACGAAGTGACTGAAGACGTGAAGATCGGCACGCTCTACGCCTTCATGCATCCGTGGCTGCCGGGCACGACGGAATGGATTGCCGAGAAACCCGACGGCACGATCCTCGAAGGCAAATTCGACAACACCGGCAATTTCAAATTGCGGGATGATCCCAAGTGGACGGCGATCTACAACCCGCAGAACCGGCGTGCCATGCTTGCGTGGTATCCGGACCCGCTTGCCGGGCAGGGCATCAAGACGAGTTACTGGGACAAGACCGTCTATCACAAACTTTACAACCAGATTTACTCGCACACAGCACTGACCAAGGGTACAACATTCGAGGCGGCGGTCATCATACGCGGCGTCGAGACTGACGAGGCGTCATGGAAACAGGCCGCAAAGATGCTCGCAACAGAAACCAAGTCACATATTGAACGAAAGGAAATTCGATTTTGAAAATGACCATAAACTTCTTTGCTGCCGTCCTGTTTTTTTGCGTCGCCCTGACTGGCTTTGCTGTTGAAGTCACCGTTCACACCAACGTCATGGTTGCAATGCGCGACGGCGTGAAGCTGGCCACCGACATCTATCTGCCGGCGAACAACACGGAAAAACTTCCGGTCATCCTGACGCGGTTGCCCTACAACAAGAACGGCGCAAAACGATTCGGCACTTATTTTGCCAGCCACGGCTACGCATTCGTCGCACAGGACACGCGCGGCCGCTATGCCAGCGAAGGCGTGTGGCACATGTTGGTGGACGATGGTCCCGACGGCGTGGACTGCTGCGCGTGGATCGGACGCCAACCGTGGAGCAACGGCAAGATCGGCATGGTCGGCACTTCCTATGTCGGCGGCACCCAACACGCGATGGCGTTGGCCCGCGCGCCGGAGCTTGTCACGATCATCCCGGTGGATGCGATGTCGAATCTTGGACGTCAATCCCTGCGCAACGCCGGCGCGTTCGAGATGCGTTTCTGGAACTGGATCATGATCAACGCCGGGCGCGGCAGCCGCGGCTCGCGCGATCCGTCCGTTGCGTCCGCGCTCGCGGTGATGAGCACCAACCGCATTCACTATCTCTCATATCTGCCGTTGCGGCGCGGCATGACGCCATTGAAATTTGCGCCGGAATACGAGGAATGGCTGGTCGAGGCCATGCGACGGGGCGCGAACGACGAGTTTTGGATGCAGAACAACATCGTGGACTACCCGGAACGCTACAAAGACATTCCCGTCTATCTCGTCGGCGGCTGGTACGATTCTTGGGCCGGCAACACGACGGCGAACTTCGGGGCGCTGACCAAGACGCTAAAAAGTCCAGTGTATCTCATCATGGGGCCGTGGATTCATGGACGGCAGGCATCCTCATCGCACGGACAAGTGGATTTCGGCAAGGACGCCGCCATCGCCGATGAACTGGCATGGCGACGGGAGTGGTACGACCATTGGTTGAAGGGTCTCGACAACTCCATCGGAAAGTCCGCGCCGTTTGCCACGAAAGTCCGCATCTTCGTCATGGGCACCGGCGATGGCTCGAAGACCGACAAAGGCCTGCTCAATCACGGTGGCTTCTGGCGCGACGAACGCGAATGGCCGCTCGCCCGCGCGCGCCTGACGCCGTTTTATCTTCAGGCGGGCGGCGCGCTCAGTCGGACGAAACCCGCCGGATCCCGCGCGTCAACGAGTTTCGAGTTCGACCCGCGCAATCCCGTGCCAACCATCGGCGGCGGCCTCTCCTCCGGCGACGGCATCACGCTGGTGGCCGGCGCTTGGAATCAACGCGGCGCCACCAACTTCTGGAAGTACCCGTACCCCATCCCGCTCTCGGCCCGCAATGATATTGTCGTCTTCCAGACCGAACCGCTGACCGAGGACATTGAGGTCACCGGCGAGATTGAAGTCAAACTCTGGGCGTCGTCGTCCGCGGTGGACACCGATTTCACCGCCAAGCTGATTGATGTGTATCCGCCCAGCGAGGATTTCTCCGGCGGTTTCGACCTGAACATCACCGACGGCATCGTCCGCGCCCGGTTCCGCGAATCGCTCAAGCAGGAAAAACTGATGAAGCCGTGCACGATCTATCCGTTCACGATCAGGCTTTACCCGACTTCCAATGTCTTCAAGAAAGGCCATCGAATCCGCGTGGACATTTCCAGCAGCAACTACCCGCGCTTCGACGTGAACCCGAACACCGGCGAGCCGCTCAACGATCACCGTCGCGTCATCACCGCCGTCAACACCATCTGCCACGACCGCGCCCATCCGTCGCATATCGTGCTCCCGATAATCCCCTGACCCACACATCATGTTCACGTGCCTTTTGGCTGCCGCGTTCCTGTTTCCCATCGTCGAATCCGGGGAACCGCGCGCCTCGCTTGTCGTGACCGACAATCCACCGGCGGAAGTCCAGCGCGCCACGGCTGAATTTCAGCGCGTGCTGAAAACGATGACCGGCGCAAGCCTGCCGACAGGCGATTCCGCCGGCACTCCGCGCATTCATATTGGCCGCGATGCGTTTGTGGAGAAGGCCGGCTTGAAACTGGACACACTCGACGAGGACGGGTTCGTAATCCAGACCATCGGCGACCGCGACCTCGTGCTGGCGGGACGCAACCCTCATGGCACGGAGTTTGCCGTCTATCGTTTCCTTCAGAAACACGCTGGTGTGCGCTGGTATTTCCCGACGGAGCTTGGCGAAGTCGTGCCGCGCCGGGCCAGCCTCAGCGTCGGGCGGCTCGTGGAACGCCAGGAACCGTCATTCAAGTCGCGCCTCTGGAGCAGCGCGGCGCCGTTCGACAAGGGCTTCTGGGAACGCCACAACCTCTGCCGTGCGCGCTACAATTTCCATCACAACCTCATCCGCATCTTTGTGCCGTCGAAGTTCGGCGACCAGCACATGGAGTGGTTCCCGGAAATCAACGGCCAGCGCAAACGACCGCAGGACGACAATGACCACCGGTGGCAACCGTGCTTCTCCAACCCCGAAGTTGCGCGTTTCGCCGCCGAGGCGGCGCGAAAGTATTTCGATGCGAACCCGTCGGCGGCCAGTTTCTCGCTCGGGATCAACGATACTTCCGCCTCCGGCTTCTGCGAGTGCGCCGCCTGCCGCGCACTCGACCCGACCGATCCCGCCGACCAGAAGACGCCACGCGGATTGCCGAATTACTCGAATCGTTTCTTCACCTTCATGAACCGCGCCGCCGAGCACCTCGCGAAGACGCACCCCGACAAATTCATCGGTTGCCTTGCCTATCATGTCACCGAACCGCCGCCCACGTTCCCCGTTCATCCGCGCGTCATTCCCTACCTCACCGCCGGGCGCGCCAACTGGACCGACTCCGCCATCCGCGCCGGCGACCAGAAGCTCATCCGCACGTGGTGCGCCAAGGTGCCGGTGGTCGGCATTTACGATTACTACTACGGCTCCGGCTTCGTCTCGCCGCGAATCTTCACGGGATTGACGGAAGAAAGCCTGAAATTCGCCCACCACGCCGGTGTGCGGGGATTTTATGCCGAGATTTATTCCACATGGTCGCTCGACGGCCCAAAAGCGTGGGTCGCCTCGCAACTGCTCTGGAACGTAAACCAGAACGCCAAGGAACTGGTGGACGATTTTTGCCGGGGACTGTTTGGCAACGCTGGCGACGCAATGCGCGATTACTTCCGCTTCCTGGAAGCCCGCTGGATGCAACGCCCGTCCGGCTCGACCGTGATGTGGGCCGGTTTCTACGATGCGAAACAACTCGACCTCTGGCCCGCCGATGTCTGCGCGCAGGCGCGGGCGCTGCTGACAACAGCGGAACGCGCCGCCGCGAACGACGATGAAACCATCCGCAAACGCGTCCGCCTGTACAGCGATGGGTTCCGGCAAACGGAGCTTTGGTCCGCGCTCTATCAGGCGGAGAAATCGCTGCGCTCGCCGCCGGATTTTCGCCGGTATCTGGACGCCGCGCTGGCCCGCATGACATGGCAGCAGGAAGTCATCAATCCGCATCCGTTGCACCGGCCGGCCAGCCCGAAAAAGTTTGAGGAACGTTCGCGCAATGCGCCGGGCGCGCGCGTAAGCGCGGCGTTGTTGATGTTGGCGGACGATCCGGATGCCGAGCCGCTCCTGAAACAATGGGCCGCGCAAAAAATCAACACGGATGCCGCTGCTGCCGCGCGGGCGGCTTTGGCCTTGCGCCACAAGCCGGAATTCTCCCAGGAGTTGCTCGCCAACCCGGACCTCGAATCCAACGGAGCGCATTGGACCCGATGGGTCCGCCCGAAGACAGCCGGCAAAATCGAGTTCGCCCCGGCCGCCGCGCGTTCCGGCAAAGACGGCGTCGTCATCCGCTCTGCCGCCTCGGCGTGCGTGATGCAGACGTTGCCGGCGAAGCCCGGCGAAAAATATCTGGCAACGGTCTATACGCGCGGCCGCGCGGAAGCGAAAGGCAATGCTTCCCTGACCATCAAGTTCCGAGCCGATGGCAAGTGGCTGCCCGACAGCGCCGGCGGATCCGCCAAGATGCCAGCCAACGCGGCAACAGAGTGGACACGACTGGCCGTGGTCGTGCAAGCGCCACCGGATGCCCAATCGCTTGTCTGGATGGTGTCGGCCCACGATCAAGGCGAAGACGATGAAATCCATTTCGACACGGCCAGTTTGAAACGTCTGCCATAGACCGATGCACTGTTCCTGTGGTAAGATTCTCGAACCATGAACTTCTCACGCCGTCATTTCCTGAGAACCTCCGCCGGTTTGACGTTGCTTGGCGCTCTGCCTCACATTCACGCTGCACCGTCACCTTTGTCGCCGCCAAACGAGAAAATCCAAAAGGCGCGCGCCGTTGCGCTGTCGGTGTTGAAGCCGAGCCAGAAAGACTTGGAGCACGGCCTCGAACTGCACGCCAACTCGCTTGTGTTCGAGTCCTACGGTTTCGCGCCGCGCGCGGCCGTGGATGGTGACGCGTTCCGCGCGGCCATCGAGGCCGGCGCGTCGGACACGGAACTGGCGGACTTGCGCGAGGAGATGTCCATGACCCGCTGGGCCACCAACGCGGCGGAGCGGAAGGAGTTCCTCGAAGCGTTCCGCGCCGCCGGCGTGACGTGCATTTTCCAGAACGCCGGCGAGGAGGGCAACGATCCGTTGCGGCTCATGAAACGGCTTGCCCGGTTCACCTTCGCAACCGATCTGATGCGCGACGAAATGTTCAAGGCCGTGAAGCCTGACGACATCGTCGCAGCGAAGAAGCAGGGCAAGCTCTGTCTTTATTTTACCGGCAACGGCGTGCCGTTGCGCCAGCAGTGGAACAGCGTGCGCGACGAGCTTGGCTACATCCGCATTTTTCACCAGCTTGGCATTCGCATGATGCACTTGACCTACAACCGCCGCAATCCACTCGGCGACGGTTGCGGCGAGCCGAGCGACGGCGGCCTGAGCGATTTTGGCCGGGCGGCCATCGAGGAGATGAACCAGGTCGGCGTCATCGTGGACGTGGCGCACACCGGCTGGCGCACGAGCCTCGAAGCGGCAAAGGCATCGAAGAAACCGATGGTTGCCAGCCACACGACTGCTGCGGCGTTGTACAAGCATTTCCGCGGCAAGCCCGATGAGGTCATCCGCGCCATCTGCGACACCGGCGGACTGGTCGGCGTTTGTTGCATCCCGCGATTCCTTGGCGGCGCCGGTGACATCAGCGTGTTCCTCAACCACATCGAGCACATCGTCAAGAAGTTCGGCGCTGAACACGCCGCCATCGGCACCGACGTGGCCTACAGTTCGCGCAACGACGAAGCCGAGCGCAAAAAGATTCCAAAACGGACCGAGGGCCGGTCTGCGGGTGGGCGCTGGGAACATCTCTGGCCAGCGGAGAGCGGCAAGCCAGCCTCGCACGCCGAGGCGAGCCTGTCGTGGACCAACTGGCCGTTGTTCACTGTCGGCATGGTGCAGCGCGGCCTCAAGAACGATGACATTCGGAAGATCCTCGGCGAAAACATGCTCCGCGTCGCCCGGTCGGCATGGGAAACACGGTCCTGACGGCGCGAACTCCGTATTGCTGATGTAATTCCTACAAGCATAGACTTGACGGACTTTTGTTGTCTGGTAAGATCATCACCGATGAGCACAGCATTGAAAACAGATTCCGTCTGGTTCACCACCAAAGGCCAAGTCGTCATTCCGATGCGGTTGCGCAAGCTGTTTCGCATCGAGGACGGCACCCGCGCGATTGTCACCGCAACGGAAGACGGTATCCTGCTCAAGCCGGTCACTTCCGTCACGATCCGCAAACTGCGCGGCATCCTGAAGCGCAAGCCGGGCGACAAGCCTTTTGCGCAGGAGTGGGCCGAGCACAAAGCAGGGGAAATCGCGTTGGAGGAAGCCAAATATGCCCGCAGCACAGGTTCTCGATAGTCACGCGTTGCTGGCCCTGTTGCGCGATGAGCCTGCCGCTGAGGTGGTGGCGAAGATTCTCGAACGCGCCGGCGAACGCGACCATCCGGTCCACATGACCGAGGTGAACTACGCTGAGGTCCAATACACGATCCGCCGCAAAGACGGGCAGGCTGCATGGGAAACCGTTGCGCGGGAACTGGCCGCAGCCCCGATCGTGTTCCACCCCGCCGACCGCCGCCTCGCCGATCTTGCCGCTGATTTCAAGGCGCGTTTCAAGATGAGTCTTGCCGATGCGTTTGCCGCCGCGCTGGCCAAGGAGAAGAAAGCTGAACTGGTCACCGGCGACACGGAGTTCAAGGCGCTGGAGAAAGAGATCAAGATCAGTTGGTTGTAGAAACCGGGTAAAAAACTGCCAAAAGCGGCCCCGTTCTGCTGCCCCTCGCGCAACCTGATGTTTTTCCTTGTCCGTTCAACGATATCGGCGTAAAAGCCGGAGCACCATGAAAACACTTCTTTCCGCCCTGTTGATTGTTTCCGTCATGACCGGTTGCATCCGCGATAAATGCTGTCCCGGATGGGAGAACTGGTTTGCCGACGGCAAGCTGGACAACTTCCAAATCGTCAGCGGCACCGCCTCCTACAAGGTTGAAAATGGCGTGCTCGTCGGCACCACCGTCGAAGGCAGCCCAAACACCTTCCTCGCCACGAAAACGCCGTGCAAGGATTTTGAGCTTCAGTTTGAGGTCAACGTGGACGACCAGCTCAACTCCGGCGTCCAAGTCCGCAGCCACGTCGCCAAGGAAGGCGACCCGGTGCCCGAAGGCTCGAAGAGCGGCAAACCGTTGCCCGCCGGGCGCGTGTTCGGGCCGCAGTGCGAGATCGCCATCAACGGCACCGCCGGCGATTTCTACGACGAAGCGCGCCGCGGCACCTGGTGGAGCATCCTGACGAAGACCGAGGCGGTCCGCACCGACGCTGCGAAGGCCGCATTCAAGAAAGGCGAGTGGAACCAATACCGCATCGTCGTGAAGGGCGACCATTACCAAAGCTGGATCAACGGTGTTCCGACCGCCGATTTCAGCCAGCCGCACGATCCCGAAGGCATCATCGGCTTTCAAGTGCACGGCATCAAGAAGGGCACTGGCCCATTCTCCGTGCGCTGGCGCAACGTGAAGTTCCGCGCGCTGTAATTCGCCGGACGGCGAACGGAGGCGCTTGTGCGCAATCTGGTAACTCTCCTTTCATTGCTGATAACCGCGGCAGCAATGAACGGCGTTGCTGCCGAATTGCGCATCGGCGCGGCCACCGTCAGCATCACACCCGATAAACCCATCGCCCTCGCGGGGCAATTCCACACGCGCATCTCGCGCGGCGTGGACAATCCGATTACGGCCACAGCCGTGGCCATCGAAGCCGGCAAGGGCGAGCAAGCGATTCTGCTCTCTGCCGACATCGTGGTGTTTTTCCCGACGGTTCCGGAGCCGCTGCGAGATCGTTTGCGTGCGAAGCTGCCGGGGTTTGACCCGCGCAAGCTCGTCATGACCGCCACGCACACCCACACTTCGGCTGTGATTGAAGAAGGCATGTACGAGATCCCGAAAGACGGCGTGATGCAACCGAGTGAGTACGTTGCGTTCATGATTGAACGGCTGGTGGATGTCTGCGCTCGCGCGTGGCAACAACGTAAGCCCGGCGGCGTGAGTTGGGGTTTGGGACACGCCGTGGTCGGCCACAACCGGCGCGCCGTTTATGCCGACGGCACGGCCAAGATGTACGGTGCGACCGACGATCCCAACTTCCGCGGCATCGAAGGACGCGAAGACCACGGCTTGGAACTGCTTTTCTTCTGGAACAACGAAAAGAAGCTGCTGGCGACCGGTATCAACGTCGAATGCCCGTCACAGGTGGTCGAAGGCCGCTCGACCGTCAACGCCGATTTCTGGCACGACGTGCGTGAGCAATGGCGCGATGGTCTCGTGCTCGGCTGGCCGGGCGCGTGCGGCGATCACTCGCCGCGCCCGATGTATCGCAAGGCCGCCGAGGAACGAATGCTAAAGCTGCGCGGCTTGACCAGCACGCAGGAAATCGGTCGGCGCATCGCCCGCGAAGTCGCCGACGTGTGCAAGTTGGCCCGTCGAGATATTCGCGCGGACGTTCCGTTTGCGCACAAGGTCGAGGACATCGCGTTGCCGGTGCGCAAGGTGACAGAGAAGGAAGTGGCGGAAGCCCAAAAGGAAATCGAGGCGCTGAAGAAGAAGGGCGACAAGAGCCGCCGCAGCGCGTGGTATCAGAAAACGATTGACCGCTACAAGACGCAGGAGCAGGAACCGACCTTCACCGTTGAGGTGCACGTCCTGCGGATTGGCGACATCGCGATTGCCACTAATCCGTTCGAGTTGTTCCACGACTACGGCGCGCAGATGAAAGCCCGCAGCAAGGCCGAGCAGACGTTCGTCATCGAGCTGACCGGCGGGTGGGGTCGTTACTTACCGACCGTGCGAGCCGTCGCTGGTGGCGGCTACAGTGCGGTCGTCCAGAGCGGCATGGTCGGACCCGAAGGCGGCCAAGTGCTGGTGGATCGAACCGTCGAGATGATCAACGCCATGTGGAAATAAAGTACTCATCACGCTCCGCGTGATGTTTTGTTCGTCACGCGGAGCGTGACGACTACTATGAAAGGAACGAAATGACAACACGTCGCAGTTTCCTGACACAGATCGCGGGGCTGGCCGCAGCCACCGCGCTCGGCCCGAAGCAACTCCTCGACGCAGCCGAGCCAACACCGATGCCGACCATCCAACTCGGCAAACATCGCATCAGCCGGTTGGTGGCCGGGTCCAATCCGCTCCTCGGCTATTCCTACTCCGGGCCGCATGCCAACCAGCATATGAAGGAGTATTTCACGCCGGAGCGCACTGTCGAGTTCCTACAGAATTGCGAGCGCGCCGGCATCACCACCCACCAGTTTTCGACGCCTGACCGCGCGTTGCCGTATCTTCGGCCGTTGCGCGAGCGCGGAAGCAAAATGACGTTTATCTGCCTGCATTCGCAGCGCGAACAAATCAAGGATGCCGTCGCGCAGGCACAGCCCATTGCCATGGTTCACCACGGCGGCGCGACCGACCGTCTTTTCGCCGCCGGCAAAGCCGGCGAAGTGCGCGACTACGTCAAGGCGGTGCACGACGCCGGCGTGCTCGCCGGCGTCTCGGCGCACAATCCCGACTGCATCAAACGCGTGGCCGACGAAGGTTGGGAAGTGGATTTCTTCATGACTTGTTTCTACTTCCTCACCTGCAAGACGGTGAACAAGGACAAGGAGATTCCGATGCTCGATTTCGGTCTGCCTTTCTTCCGCGACGACCCGAAGGTGATGACGCAGGTCATCCGCCAAGTGAAACAACCGTGCTTCGGTTTCAAGATTCTCGGCTCTGGTCGTCATTGCTCGAACCAGCAGAGCGTGCGCGCGGCGTTCAAGTTCGCCTTCGAGAACATCAAGCCGACCGACGGCGTCATCGTCGGCATGTTCCCGTGGTTCTTCGACGAGGTCAGCGCCAACGCGCAATACACGCGTGAACTGGGGAAAGCGGCATAGCGATGCGATTCCTCCTGCTCAGCGTCGTGGCGCTGTTCCTCGCGGCGTGTGCGACCACGAAAAGAACGGATCTCATGCTGGCTGACGCGGGCCGGTCCGATTACCGCATCGTCGTCGCGAAGAACTGCTCGCCGTCCGTCAATTACGCCGCGCAAGAACTCCAGACTTACCTGCAGAAGATCACCGGCGCGCGGCTGCCGATTGTCACGGACGCGGAGCCGGCGCAACCGCGTGAGATTCTCGTTGGCAGATCGCGACATTATGTTTTGCCGGACGGATTGGGCAAAGAAGGTTACGTGTTGCGCACCGCCGGCGATCGTCTAGTGATCATCGGCGGCGAGCCGCGCGGAACGCTGTACGGCGTTTATGGTTTGCTCGAAGACCATTTCGGCTGCCGGTGGTTCACGCCGGAGATCGAACGCGTCCCGCAAGCCCGACGGCTTCCGTTGCCGCAATTGAACGAGCGCAAAGTGCCGGTCTTCGAGTACCGCGAGACGTACACGTGGGAGAGCTACGACGGGAACTGGATGGCGCGGAACCGGCTCAACGGCGAAGGCGGGCGCGGACGCCTGTTGGAGCGGCAGAACATTCGTCCGCCGGTTCCGGAACTGGACGCCCGGCACGGCGGCAGCGTCAAGTTTGGCTTTGGGTTCTTCGTGCACACATTCGACAAGCTGGTGCCGGCCGACCAGTATTTCTCCGCGCATCCCGAATATTTCGCGTTGCGCAAAGGCAAACGGAGTCCCCGCCAGCTTTGTTGCACCAACGAGGATGTCATCCGCCTCTGCACCGAGGCGATCCGCGCCGGAATGCGCGCGCAGCCCGACGCGACCGTCTTCTCGCTCAGCCAGAGCGACAACCGTGATTTTTGCGAGTGCGACCGTTGCGCGGCGCTGGCCAAAGCCGAGGAGACCGGGATGGGGCCGCTGTTGCATCTGGTGAATCGCGTCGCAGAGGCCGTTGAGAAGGAGTTCCCCGACAAGATGGTCGAGACGCTCGCCTATCAATGGTCGCGCCAGCCGCCGAAGACGATGCGCCTGTGCCCCAATGTCGTCATCCGTCTCAGCAACATCGAGTGCTGTTTCGCCCATCCGCTGGCGAGCGGCTGCAACGAGGCGAACCAGAAATTCGTCAAAGACCTCCAAGTGTGGGCCAAGGTCTGCAATCGTCTTTGGATATGGGATTACACAACGAATTACTCGCATTACCTGTTGCCGATGCCGAACAAGCGGTTGCTCGACGACAACATCCGACTGTTCGCCGCCAACCGCGTCACCGGCGTTTTCGAGCAGGGCACCTACGACACGCCCGACAGTGAGATGGTTGCGTTGAAGGCGTATCTCATCGCAAAGTTTCTCTGGAACCCGAACTACGACGAAGCGTTGGCGACGCGCGAGTTCCTCGCCGCCTACTACGGCGCAGCGGCTCCGGCGATTCTGCAGTACCTTAACCTCATCCACGACTACGCTGATAAACAACAGACCCACGTCAGGATTTTTGACAAGCCGACCAGTCAACACCTGACGCCCGAACTGCTGACCGAAGCCAACGCGCTCTGGGAACAAGCCGAGTTGCTCGTGAAAGACGATGCCGGCGCGCTTGACCGCGTCCGCCGCTCGCGGATGAGCGTGGATTACGCCATCGCGGAACTGGCGCGGACACAGCAAGCTTTGCGTCCACTCGCGCGGAGCCGGTTCCCGTCGTTCAAGCAGACCTTCGAGCAAAGCAAGCTGACACGGATCCGCGAATGGCGCGACGTTGACAAAGCGGACTACCTCAAGATACTGGAGGCGGAAATCACGCGATGAACCGGTTACTGCTGCTGGTTTTGTTCTGCTGTTGTGCTGCGCACGCGGATCAGGCACTGATCGAGCGCGACTGGCGGATGCAGGACGGCATCGGCGCCGAACGCAACCCCAGCACCTACGCCGCCGCCATCGAACTGTTGTTGAAACGCGGCGACGCCTTGATTGCAGACCTGCACTGCGAGCAACCCGAATGGGAGCAACTGCGCCACGCGCCGCGCAACGAAGAAACCTGGCGCAAACTCCATCAGCTTCGCCGCCGCATCGCGCTGGGCAATCCGCTGGCGCGCACCGGCCCGTTGCTGTTCGTCAAGCAGGTGCCGAGCATTATGAGCCACCAGCTCACGCAATACCCCGGCAGTTGCGCCCGCCCCGGCGGCGGCATCTTCGTCCTCGATGAACCCGGTACATCCATGCATTGCCGGCAACTCGCTGCGCTTACCGGCAGTTACCAACACCCGGAAGTTTCGTACGACGGCAAACGTGTGTTGTTCGCGTATTGCCACGTCGAGAAAGTGCCCGCGAGTCGCGAAGAGCACGCTGACCACTTCTATCATCTGTACGAGATGTCCGCCGATGGCCGGGGACTGCGCCAACTCACCGATGGCGCGTTCGATGATTTTGCGCCGCGTTATTTGCCGGACGGACGCATCATCTTCATCTCGACACGCCGCGGCGGATTTCACCGGTGCGGACGCGGGCCGTGTCCGACCTACACGCTGGCCATCGCCGAAGCCGACGGCTCCAACCCGCGCACGATTTCCTTCCACGAGACCCACGAGTGGGATCCCGCCGTGCTCAACGACGGGCGCGTTCTTTACACGCGCTGGGATTACGTGGATCGGAACGCGGTGTATTACCAGCAACTCTGGACTGTCCGTCCCGACGGCAGCAACGTCCGCGCGTTCTACGGCAATCACACGCTCAACCCCGTCGGCGTTTGGGAGGCGAAGCCGGTGCCCGGCTCGCACCGTGTCATGGCCACCGCCGCCGCCCACCACGCGATGACCGCTGGCTCGATTATTCTGCTCGACGTGTCGCGTGGCGTTGATGGCCTTGAACCGATCACGCGCCTTACGCCCGACGCGCTCTTCCCCGAAAGCGAAGCACCGGTTTCACACGGCGACAAAGGGAAAGGTTTCTGGCACGCACCGGCCGGCGTCGCAAAAGCTCCAGAGGTTCCGGTGGAACAGGCGCGGTGGCCGGGGCATTGTTATCGGACACCGTTACCGTTGTCGGAAAAATACTTTCTGGCGGCGTACAGTTTCGACCCGCTCATCGGCGAGCCGAGCGCCAACCCGCCCAACCAGTTCGGCCTCTATCTTGTGGACTGTTTCGGCAACAAGGAACTGCTCTATCGCGATCCCGACATCAGCAGCCTCTGGCCGGTGCCGTTGCGCGCCCGTCCGAAACCACCGGTGCTTCCGACCGAATTAGCCGGAACAGCGTCCGGGACGGACGCCACTACACCGCGCGGTGTAGCAGCCGCCGTCCCGGCGGCTCCAGCGACCGGCACGTTCTTCCTCCAAAACGTCCGCGTCGCGTGGCCGTATCTGCCCGACGTGACAATCAAACGGCTGCGCATCGTCCAAGTCCTTCCGAAAACAACGCCCCACGCCAACACGCCGACCGTCGGCCTCGCCAACGCCTCGCCCGGTAAACAAGTGCTCGGCACCGTGCCGGTCGAGCCGGACGGCTCGGCGTTTTTCCGCGCGCCCGCCGGAATCGGGCTGGCGTTTCAGGCGCTTGATGAACGCGGCCAAGCCGTCCAGACGATGCGCAGCATCACCTATCTTCAGCCCGGTGAAAACGTCTCGTGCATCGGCTGTCACGAACCGCGCACGAGCGCGCCCACGCCGGGCAACGTCGCGCTCGCGTTGAAACGTCCGCCGTCGGACATCGCGCCCGGCCCTGATGGCTCGCGTCCGTTGAGCTACCCGATTCTCGTCCAGCCCGTGTTGGACAAACTTTGTGTCACCTGTCACAGCGGCCAGAAACCCGCCGCCGGCCTCACGCTGACCGGCGCGCCGCAAGGCAAGTACACGTCATCCTACAACGCGTTGGCCACGCGCGTTCCGTTCTCCGCGTGGGGCGGCAGGCCCGGTGATTTTCGCGTCAACAACAGCGAACCGCTCACGCAGCCCGAATTCTTCGGCGCGCGTCGCAGCCCGTTGATGAACATGCTGCTGCGCGGCCACAAGAACGTCGCGTTCAGCCTCGGCGAAATCGAGCGTCTTGTGACGTGGATGGACGCCAACGCGTTGTTCTACGGCACGTTCGATCCCGCCGACCAGACCCGCCAACAACGCGGCGAGCGAATCGCCGGGCCAACACTCGAGTAAGCGAAGATGGGCGCGACGGAGCGCGAATCGCTACGAAGTAACAGGTGACGGGGAAAAGCGGCGCGTGTTATAGTCGCGCGGAAAACAACAGGAGTGTTTGCCCATGCACATTCGTCTTTATCGCCCCGAGGATCGCGAGGTTTTGAAGGACATTACCACACGCACGTTTGGGCCGTTTTCCATTGACGGCAACATCGAAAAGCAGTTCGGCCTGCTCAACGGCACGGACTGGGCGTGGCGCAAACGACGGCACATTGATGCTGATTGCGACGCGCAGCCGGATGGCATTCTCGTCGCTGAAGAGGAAGGGCGCGTCCTTGGCTACATCACCACGCGGTTCGACTCCGCCACCAGGCTCGGATGGATTCCCAACATGGCCGTGGAACCGGATTGTCAGGGACGCGGCATCGGGCGGCAACTGATCGAGGCGGCCTTGGCGTTGTTTCGCCGGCGCGGAATGACGCACGCGAAGATTGAAACACTCGCACAAAACCCAGTCGGGCAAAATCTCTACCCGGATTGCGGCTTTCAGGAAGTGGCGCGGCAGGTTCACTATGTCATGAAATTGTAAGGCTCAACACTGAGAACTTTTGGCATTTTGGCATTTCCGGATTGACTGTGGGGTGTGGGTGGTTTATACGGCTGTCAAGCAAGGAGGACGTATCGCTTATGAAGAGTCGCCAGCAGTTTTTCTCGTTGGGGTGTGCCGCGGCCATGTTGTTGGCCGGCGGCTGCGCCACGGAACCGAAACGATTAGAGCCGGTCAAGACACCGCCGCCCCAAGGACGGCTTCTGAAGGGGCTGGATGTGGTCCAGCAGCCCGAACTGGAACCGGATTGGGCCGATTTCGTCAAGGTCCACTACCCCACTTGGCGCAAGCATTACTGGGTGGACCGTGGCCAATGGGGCAACCGCGGCTATCTCGTCGGCGGACCGCCGGCCGCCACCGCGCCCACCGAAACGCAGATGACGCCGGTCCCCATCGCACCGGCGCAACCCGTCGTCATCGAACCGGCGCCGCCGATGGTCCCGCCTGTCATTGTGGAAACGGCGCCGCCCGCCATTGCCGAGCCGGCGCCGCCCAAGGTGAAAGCGACGCCGAAACCGACGGCTTACACCGTCAAGAAGGGCGACTCCCTCTGGCGCATTGCCGGGCGCGTGTACGGCAATCCGTTCAAATGGCCGCGCATTTATCAGGCGAACAAAGAGAAAATCAAACATCCCAACAAGATTTATCCCGGCCAGGTCCTGACGATTCCGCAGGACTGAGCTTGGCCATGGCCAGCGAGACACTGCATTACGCCAACGCCCGCCTTGCGCAGGCGCTCTACGCCAACGAACCGAAAAACCTTCGGCTCCTCGAAGACCTGTTGAGCCTGCGCGTGACGGCCCGTGAGGATTGGATCAGCCTCGACGGCGACCCGGCCAACGTGGCCAAGGCCAAGGAGCTTTTCAGTGAACTCCAAAAAGCCGTCAGCCGCGGCGCGACCATTCGCCGTCAGGAATTCACGCAGGCCGTCAATGCCGTCACCCGCAACGAATTGCCGCCGCTGCCGGAACTGAGCGAGGAGCGCATCGAAGTCTCCAATCGCCGGCGCGCCGTGGCGCCGAAGACGCCGGGACAAAAGCGTTACGTCGAGGCGATCCGCAAGAACGACATCGTCATCGGCATCGGCCCCGCCGGCACGGGCAAGACCTACCTGGCGATGGCGATGGCCGTCAATGCGTTGCGGCGCGAGCGCGTGGGCCGCATCATCCTCTGCCGTCCCGCTGTCGAGGCCGGCGAGACGCTCGGGTTCCTGCCCGGCTCGCTGGAGGAAAAAGTGTCGCCGTATCTGCGCCCGTTGCTCGATGCGCTCTACGACATGATGGACCCCGAAGAAATCCAGCGCAACATGGAGCGCGGCGTCATCGAGATCGCGCCGCTGGCGTACATGCGGGGGCGCACGTTGAACAATGCGTTCGTGATTCTCGACGAGGCGCAGAACACGACCAGCGAACAAATGATGATGTTCCTGACGCGCATGGGATTCGACTCGAAGGTCGTCGTCACCGGCGACATCACGCAGGTGGACCTGCCCGGCCACAAGGTGTCCGGCCTCATCGAGATTCAAGACGTGCTCCAGGACATCCCGGGGCTTGCCTTCAGTTATTTTGACGGGCAGGACGTTGTCCGCCACGAGCTCGTGCAAAAAATCGTCGCGGCCTACACGCATTTCAAGGACGAACGCGAACGCCGCCGCCAGACGACCAACGGCAAATGAACACCGTCGTCTTCACGCGCAACCGGCAACGCCGGATGCGCGTTGACCGCCAGGAGATCATCCGCCTGGCGGCGCGGGCGCTTGCCAGGCTGCGGTCGCGGCTGGAGACGCTGGGCATCATCCTTGTCAACGACGCGCAGATCGCCGGTTACAACGAACGGTTTCACCGGCGCGCCGGCCCCACGGACATCCTGACGTTTGCGTACGAGGGGATGGGCGAATTGATCATCTCAACGGAACAAGCGATTGCCAATGCCCGCCGGTTTCGCACCACGCCGCGGCGCGAGTTGGCGCTCTACATTGTCCACGGCATCCTCCACCTCCACGGCCACGACGACCTGACGCCTGCCAAACGCCGAAACATGCGCGCCGCCGAGCGCCGCCTGCTGAAGGCGCTGTTGTAGCAGTGTCAGAACTTGGCGCGTCGGGCGTCGGCGAGGGCGCGGCGCGTTTCGCGGTCGGATTCCTTGCGCTTGAGCGCCTCGCGTTTGTCGTACTGGCTCTTGCCCTTGCCGAGGCCGAGCAGCACTTTGGCGTAACTCTTGGTGAAATAAATCCGCAACGGCAACAAGGCCGTGCCTTTTGTCTGGAGCTTGCCGGTGAGATGGTCAATTTCCTTTTTGTGCAACAGCAGCCGGCGGGGGCGGAGCGGGTCAACGTTCCAGCGGTTGCCCTGCTCGTAGGCGGCGATGTGGGCGTTGTAGAGCCGGCATTCGCCACCTTCGATCTTGCAGAAAGCATCGTCAATCGAGGCCCGCGCGGCGCGCAGGCTCTTGACCTCGGTGCCTTTCAGCTCGATGCCCGCTTCGAGGGTTTCACCGATAAAATAATCCCGGCGGGCTTTGTGGTTTTGAATGGTCGGCGGCATGACACGCCCATTATTCGCGCGACTTTGCCAATCATACAAGCTAGATTCACGGCCAATGCAATTCACCGGCTACAACCTGACACTGATTGTGCTGTTCACCGGGGCGACGGTTATCGGGATTTACTTGGTGATGCGCAAAACAGAATGGCCGGTGCCGGATCGTTTCCTAGCCGCCTTGGCGGCGCCCGGACTGTTGCTGCTGGCCGGCATCTGCGCGCGGAGCGTGTTATCCGCGCCTTTCTTCGGTTGGAACGGCGCCCGGCTGGCGCCTACGTTTGCGCTGGTGAACGGCTACCGGCTTTACTATCCGGAGGGAGTCGGGCCGGTGTTGAACACAATCTACGGCCCCGTGACGGCGCTGGTCTATTTGCCGGCGACGCTGGCGGCATCACCGTCGGGCGCGTTGATCATCGCGAGCATGGTGAGCATGATATTGGTATTTGCGCCGCCGGTGTGGCTGATGGGGCGGCGGCCAGTGGGGTTGGCGGCATTGCTGTGTTTCGGATTGTTGGCGATGCTTTCGTATCCCGTGAAGTATGCGGCGTTCTGCGTTCATGCGGATGCCCCGGCGTTGGGTTTGGCGGGACTGGCGTGCGCGGCGATCTATCTGCGAAAGAATGCCGATGACTGGAAACTGTTGTGGACCTCGGCGGCGCTGGCAGTGCTGAGCGTGTGGGCAAAGCAAACGATGCTGCTGATGCCGGTGGCTTTGGCGGTGTGTGTGTTCTGGTTGTTTGGCGCGGCTTCGTTCAAACGATACGTGTTGGCGTTGGCCGGCGCGGCGGCGGTGGCGATGCTTGTCTTCGCGCTGCTGTTTGGCTGGGAACCGCTGTTCTTCAACTTGGTGACGGTGCCGAGCCGTCATCCGTGGCAGGGCGACCGCATCAACTGTTTGCTGCAAGCCGTGCAAGAGTTGTCCGTCGCGTCGGCATTTCCACTGGCAATAATGGTGATCGGTTTTTTCGTGCGCCGCCGGCGGGGAACTTCGATGGGGCGTTGGCCGGTGTTCGCGGTGGTGGGAGCAGCCAACGTACCGCCCGCGCTCTTGAACCTGGTCAAGGCGGGCGGCGATTTGAACGCGCTGAATCTGACGATTTACTTCTGGCTGCTGGCGGCCGTCTTGCTGCTGGCGGACACCACCGAGACGGCAGACAACAAGCTGGCCACGGGAGCCAAAACGGCGCTGGCCGTATTGTCCGCAGGACTGTTGGTGATCGTGCCTGCCCGCTTGGAGAGCCTGCCAAAGATCTGGCGGGCGCTGGACCAGAACCAGCAGGAAATTGCCTGCCGGATGATCGCGCAAAATCCGGGGCAGGTGTACTTCCCCAACAATCCGCTGGCGCACCTGATGGCAGAAGGCAAGCTGTATCACTTGTCGTACGGATTGATTGATCGTGAACTGGGCGGCTTTGCCGTGGGAGAAGAACATTTCCGTGCGCACCTGCCGGAAAAAATGCAGGCGGTCGTTTTCGGCAGTCTGTGTGCGCCCGCGGATCAGGCAACGCAGGCAATCGTTATGAAACATCTGCCAGACTATGTTAGCCACGGAAAACACCAATGGGGATTGACGCTCTACTTGCGCCCGGACAAAACTCCCGGCTTGTGACGCTGAAACGGCGCTGGTAGGGTTCGCATGATTATTAATGATGAGCACAGAAGACATCGCAAGAAGCCCGGAAACAACAAACGACCTTTCGGAGCGACAAGCGAATTGGGCCTTGGTGGGACTTGTTGCCCTCTCCACAGTCGGTTTCTGGCTGCTGGCTTGTTACAAGAACGGCAGTTTCAACAGCTATGGCCAGGACACAGCGCAATACAGTTACGCTTTTTTCCAGTCATTGCGCGGACATTGGTTCCGGTCTTTTGCTGCGGACTACTCGCTGCTCGGATCGCACCCGAATTTCCTGTTGTTTTTGTGGCTGCCGGTCTTTTGGCTGTTGCGAAGTGTCAACACGCTGTTCTTCCTGCAATCGCTGACTCTCTGCCTTGCGGCATGGCCGGGCTATCTACTGGCGCGGCAAGTGACGGGAAACCGAGTCACCGCACTGATTGCGGCGGCGGCGTTGATCGTGTTTCCGCCGGTGGCGCGTGTGCACGTGGCGGAGTTGCATGACGACCCGCTCGGCTTGGCGCCGTTGCTGTTCGCGTTTCTTTTTTTCGAGTGGCGAAACTTCAAATGGTTTGCGTTGTTTCTCGCGATAAGTTTGCTGGCCAAGGAAACCATCGTCTTGAACACGGTCCTGTTCAGTGTCTACGCCCTCTTGCGGCGGCGCGATTGGCGATGGGTGGCGTTTCCGTTGGTATGGAGCGCGGGTTATTTCCTGTTCGTTCGCCAAGTTGTCATGCCGATGTTTGGCGACTGGTGGGCCGGTGAGCTGTATTCGCAGGCGAAATACTTTTCGGGTTGGGGCAGCACGAACAGCGAAGCGCTCCGCAACATGGCCACCCAACCCGGTCGGGTGTTACAGACCTTGGCGAGCGGAGATCGCATCGGCTATCTTGTAAACTTCCTGCAACCGTTCCTGCTGGCGCTGCCATTCGGCAGTTGGGCGTGGATTACCGCGCTGCCCGCAATGGGTGTCAACCTGATGAGCGACTGGCCGTTTTTGCGGGCATTCACGCACTGGTACGGGTTGTTGCCGGGGGCGCAGATTTGGGCGAGTTTCGTGTTGGCGCTGCCGTTCTGGAGCCGGCGGCTCTCGGCGTGGTTTGGCGCGCGCGACTACAGCCGCAGCCTTTGCGTGGTTGTGTTGGTGGTCTGCCTGACGCAGCATCATCAATGGCTGCATCCGTCCGAGTATCAACGCGGTCAAGCGCACCAAGCGCGGCTGGAGGCGATTGCCAGCATTCCGAAAACGGCCAGCGTGATCTGCGGCGATCATATGTTGCCGGCCTTCGTGGATCGTCCGTTCATCAATTCCATCACGGCGCTTCGCTGGCATGGCCAGGACAACAACCGTGTGTTTGACTATGAATACCTTGTGTTCGACGGCAACTACCCCGGCCTGCCCGGCGAAATGGCGGTGCAGCAAAAGCTGTTCACCTTCATATCCCAAAACGCCGCATATCGGCTGCTGTTTGCCAAGGACAACGTGTTTGTCTTCCGTCGTGTCGGCCAGCCGGGAGGCGCGATCCAGTGGTGACGATTCTGAACGCCCAAAGCCGAGCTAGCGCTTGGCTTCGTCGTCGCCAGACTCTTTCTGCGGCTCGATCTCGTAATTGAACTTGCCTTCGCCAATTTCCTTCAGGGCGATGTCGGCAAAATCCATGCGCGGGTCGGTGATGGTCAACGGGCGATGGCCCTGGGCGAGCTGGCGGACGCGCCGGGAGATAATGTTGATGAGCAGTTCCGGGTTGGGAACTTGTTGCTGCGCGGTGTTTAAATATTTCGGGTTCATCCTGAGCGAGGCGCGATTGTCCATGATTCCTTTGGAAACGCAAGCGTGAAAGTGGGGGCGGACCGGTCAGGGTCCGCCCCCACGCAGTTTCAGTCAGTGCGGCTTAGTAATCCATGCCGCCGCCCGGAGGGCCGGCCGGGGCCGGTTTTTCCTTCTCGGGGATTTCCGTCACGCAGCACTCGGTCGTCAGCAACAGACCGGCGATGCTGGAGGCGTTCTGGAGGGCGGAGCGGGCGACCTTGGTCGGGTCAATGATGCCGGCCTTGCCCATGTCCACGTACTCCATCTTTTCGCAGTCGAAGCCTTCCCAACCCTTGCGGGCGGCGACTTCCTTGACCACGAGGGAGCCTTCCTCGCCGGCGTTTGCCGTGAGTTGGCGCAACGGCTCTTCAAGAGCGCGCTTGACGATCTCGACGCCGATGGCTTCGTCGCCTTTGATCCTCATCTCGGCCAAGGCCGGGATGCAGCGGACCAATGCCACGCCGCCGCCGGGGACAATGCCTTCCTCGACGGCTGCGCGGGTCGCGTGCAACGCGTCCTCGACGCGGGCTTTCTTTTCCTTCATCTCGGTCTCGGTGGCCGCGCCGACGCGGACAACCGCGACGCCACCGGCCAACTTGGCGAGACGCTCCTGGAGTTTCTCGCGGTCGTAGTCGCTGGTGGTTTCCTCGATGCCCTTGCGGATCTGGTTGATCCGGCCCTGGACGTCGGCGTTCTTGCCGGCGCCTTCGACGATGGTGGTGTTTTCCTTGTCAATGACGATCTTCTTGGCCTTGCCGAGGTCCTCGATGCCGACGTTCTCGAGCTTGATGCCGAGGTCTTCACTGAGGAACTTGCCGCCGGTGAGGATGGCGATGTCTTCGCACATGGCTTTGCGGCGGTCGCCGAAGCCGGGGGCTTTGACGGCGCAGACCTGGATGGTGCCGCGCAGTTTGTTGACGACGAGGGTCGCGAGCGCTTCGCCTTCGACTTCCTCGGCGATGATGAGCAGGGGTTTGCCAACCTTGGCAACCTTCTCCAGCAACGGGAGCATGTCCTTGAGGCTGCTGATTTTCTTTTCGTGGATGAGGATGTAGCAGTCTTCGAGATTCGCCTCCATCGTCTCGGCGTTGGTCACGAAGTAGGGGCTGAGATAGCCCTTGTCGAACTGCATGCCTTCGACGACTTCGAGCGTGGTCTCGATGCTCTTGGCTTCTTCAACCGTGATCGTGCCGTCTTTGCCGACTTTGTCCATCGCGTCGGCGATGATGCTGCCGATGGTTTTGTCGCCGTTGGCGGAGATGGATGCGACCTGCATGATCTCGCTGCGGTCTTTGACCTTCTTGCTGATCTTGACGAGTTGGTCAACGGCGGTTTCGACGGCCTTGTTGATGCCGCGCTGCAACGCCATCGGGTTGGCCCCGGCGGTCACGTTGCGGAGGCCTTCGCGATAGATCGCTTCGGCCAGCACCGTGGCGGTGGTGGTGCCGTCGCCGGCGATGTCGCTGGTCTTGCTGGCGACTTCGCGGATGAGCTGGGCGCCCATGTTTTCCCACGGGTCTTTCAGTTCGATCTCCTTGGCGACGGTGACGCCGTCCTTGGTGATCGTCGGGGAGCCGTATTTCTTGTCGAGGACGACGTTGCGGCCTTTGGGGCCGAGCGTGGCCTTGACGGCACGGCTGAGTTGTTCGACGCCGCGCAAGAGTGCCTTGCGCGCGTCTTCGTTGAAAACGAGTTGTTTTGCTGCCATGGTAGTTTAACTCCTTTTTATTCGTTATTCGATGATGCCGAGGATGTCGTCCTCGCGCATGATCATGTATTCTTTGCCGTCCACTTTGATCTCCGTGCCGCTGTATTTGCCGTAGAGCACGCGATCACCCTTCTTGACGTCCATCGGGATCAGCTTGCCGCTCTCGTCGCGCTTGCCGGCGCCGATGGCGACAACCTTGCCCTCTTGGGGTTTTTCCTTGGCGGTATCGGGAATGATGATGCCGCCCTTTTTGACTTCCTCTGCTTCGATCGGCTGGACAATCACCCGATCGCCTAACGGTTTTACGTTCATGCTTCTCTGCTCCTTTTGGTTTTGGTTTTCCGGTTATGCTTTCTTGCCGTTGTCATCAACGACTTCGAAATCGGCGTCCACCACCTTGCCTTCGGCCTTCGGCGCCCCGGTGTCACCGGTCTCTTCGGCTTTCGGCTCGGCCTTGGCGGATTCCGATTTTTCGCGGGCCTTGGCGTAGATTTCCGAGGAAACCCCGTGCCATGCCTGCGTCAATTGTTCCTCCGCGCTCTTCATCGCGTCCTGGTCATCGCTCTTGAGCGCCTCGCGCACCGTGGCGATGGCGCCTTCGAGTTTCGACTTCTGCTCCGCGCTGAGCGTGTCCTTCATGTCCTTGATCTGTTTTTCGGTGTTATAGACCAGCGAATCGCAGCGGTTGCGCGTCTCGATCTTCTCGCGCGCCTTCTTGTCTTCCTCCGCGTGCGCTTCGGCTTCCTGCTGCATCTTCTGGACTTCCTCCTTCGAGAGGCCGCTGGAGGCGGTGATGGTGATCTTCTGTGATTTGCCGGTGCCGAGATCCTTGGCGCTGACGTGAAGAATGCCGTTGGCGTCGAGGTCGAACGTGACTTCGATTTGCGGCATCCCGCGCGGCGCCGGCGGAATCTCGGTGAGGTGGAAGCGACCGAGCGACTTGCAGTCACGGGCCATTTCGCGTTCGCCCTGCAACACGTGAATTTCGACGCTGGTCTGGCTGTCGGCAGCGGTGGAGAAAATCTCGCTCTTGCGGGTCGGGATGGTGGTGTTGCGGGTGATCAACGGCGTGCGGACGCCGCCGAGCGTTTCGACGCCGAGCGTCAACGGCGTGACGTCGAGCAGCACGATGTCCTGCTTGACTTGGCCGGTGAGCACGCCGCCTTGGATCGCGGCGCCGACGGCAACCACTTCGTCGGGATTGACGCCTTGGTGCGGGGCCTTGCCGATGAGTTTGCGGGCGGCTTCGATGACTTTCGGCATCCGGGTCATGCCGCCGACGAGGACGAGTTCATCCACTTTGTCCATGGTCATCTGGGCGTCGCGGAGGCAGTTCTGCACGGGCTTGATACTGCGTTCGACCAGTGTATCACAAAGCTGTTCGAGTTTGGCGCGCGTGAGTTTCTTCACGATGTGCTTCGGCCCGGTGGCGTCAGCGGTGACGAACGGAAGGTTGATTTCGTACTCCATCGCGCTGGAGAGGGAGATCTTCGCCTTCTCGGATTCCTCCTTGATGCGCTGGAGTGCGTCGGCCTGTTTTTTCAGGTCAATGCCGTTTTCCTTTTTGAAGTCGTCAATGACCCAGTTCATCACGGCTTCGTCGAAATCGTCGCCGCCAAGATGGGTGTCGCCATTGGTGGCGAGCACCTCGAAGACGCCTTCGCCAATGGAGAGCAGTGAAATGTCGAACGTGCCGCCGCCAAGATCGTAAACTGCGATGTGCTCGTCTTTCTTCTTGTCGAGGCCATAGGCAAGCGACGCGGCCGTCGGCTCGTTGATGATGCGGAGCACGTCCAGTCCCGCGATCTTGCCGGCGTCCTTGGTGGCTTGCCGCTGGGCGTCATTGAAATAGGCTGGAACAGTAATGACGGCCTTTTCGATTTTTTCGCCGAGATAGGCTTCGGCGTCGGCTTTCATCTTGGCGAGAATCATCGCGGAAATTTCCGGCGGGGAAAACGTCTTTGTCTCACCGCCGACTTGGACGCGGACATGGGCATCGCCGTTGGAGGCGCGGACGACTTCGTAGGGGACGCGTTTACGTTCCTGTTCGACTTCGTCGTACTTGCGGCCCATGAAACGCTTGATGGAATACACGGTATTCGTGGGGTTGACGACGGACTGGCGCTTGGCAGCCTGTCCCACAAGGCGTTCACCGGATTTCGTGAAAGCAACGACGGAAGGCGTGGTGCGACCACCCTCAGCATTGGCAATGACGACGGGTTCTCCACCTTCGACTACTGCCATGCAGGAGTTGGTCGTGCCAAGATCAATACCTAAAACTTTTGACATAATGTTATTGGCTCCTCTCTGTACACAGATGCCGCTGGCGGATTTAGCTATCTCCATGCCAAGCGGGGCCATTTCCTTGCAACCAGCGATAGATCAATGACTTAATATAAAAGCGTTCGGTGTGCCACTCCGATGGGTTTGTCACACTCGGCGGTTGAAACTGCGCCATACGCGCCACGCTGTCGCAGCAAGAAGATTCTGGCCAATGCAGGAAAAGCTGTTAGATTCTGGCGCGAGATGAAGACCGGAGACATGAAAATCACGCTCTTTTTTGGCTTGGGCGTGCTGGCAGTGGCAGTCGCGATTCTGATCTGGCAACGTGCCGTGCAGCGATGGATCCAAAGCGACGTATTGGAAGGCAGTGCCTACGAGACAGTCCAGAGAATCAACCTGCTCGACAATCACCTGATCATGGCCGAGAGCCAACAGCGCGATCATGCCATGAGCGTTCTTGGCAAGAACCTGCGCCTGTTGCGGCAATTGATTGACGAGGACGTCCGCCAGCAAGCCCGATGGGAACTCCTTGAGAAATTGTTGTCGCAACGCTTGGCTCAATTACAAGGACATGTCCCGACAGACACGAAGACCTCCGAACAGCTTCGCGGCTTGCTGCGAAGCATCGGCCACGAGGAAAACCTTCGCCTCCATCAACGCATCGAACAGAAACAAACCCAGATGTTCAACACCGTCAAGGCGGTTACTGCGATCCTCATCGGCGGCACCGTGCTCTTCTTTTGCGTTTTCTGGCTGTTGCGCCGCGAGATCATCGCCCGCCGCGAGGCGGAAGCCCGGACACGGGAAGAACACGCCGCGCTGGAGAAAGCCATGCGCGACTTGGCCCAATCACACTGGCATCTCGACAAGGTGGCCGAGTTTCTTCCCATCTGCATGGAATGCGGCAAAGTCAAAACCGCCGACACCCACTGGGAGAGCATCATTGACTACTTTCGCAAGAATGAACTCCTGTTCACCCACGGCTACTGCCCCGCCTGTGCCGCCCAAGTGCGCGCCAAATATGAACAGGAGAAAAAACAGAAGAAACTTGATATCTCCTCCTGAATTCCGGCTCAAACGCCTCGAAAACCCAGCACCGAACAGATCCGCCGCAATTTCTCACCCGCTCCTTGCAGTGCCAGTTCAGTGTTGAACAACTCCCGACGCACCGGGTACTCGGCCCGTAGCTGGTCGAACCTTTCCGGGGCAGACCGCAATGCCGCATCGTCAGCCGTGATATCGTACACTCGCCGGACAATTCCGCGCAACGCGTCCTCATCGTCCATTCCCCGCACATCGGCCTCCATCCGCGGCACCGGCGGCGCCGGCAGTTGCGGTTGCCATGCGGGCGCAACCCCGAAGAACCGGCAGGCCGCCTCATAAATCATCCGCGTTCCGTTGACTTTGCCGTCAAAACTGTACCCGGCAATGTGCGGCGTGGCGATGTCAGTCTTCTCCAAGAGTCCCGGCAATAGATGCGGTTCGCCTTCCCACACATCGAGCACAAGACCGTCGAGCTTCGCTGTAAGCAGCGCCTCGTTGTCGAGCACCGCGCCGCGCGATGAATTGATGATGATGCCTCGTCGCGGCTCCAGCAGGTGAAACGTCGCATCCGGCCCCGATTTCGTCAGCGGCACGTGCAACGTGATGATGTCGGCCCCGGCCACGACGCGCTCCAGCGAAACAAATGTCCCACCTTCGGCACGTTGACGCGGCGGGTCGTTTTGCAGGACGCGCATCCCCAGCGCTTCGGCGTAGCCGACGACCTTGCTGCCGACGTTGCCGACGCCGATGACACCGAGCGTTTTGTCGCGAAGTCGGAATTGCTTTCGGCAACCCAGTTCGAGGATCGCGGCCACGATGTACTCCGCGACCGAGTTCGCATTGCTGCCCGACGCCGTGGCAAAACCGACGCCGCGTGCAGCCAGATAGGCGGTGTCCACGTGGTCAAATCCAATGGTGGCGGTCGCGACAAATCGCACGCGCGACCCTTCCAGCAACGCCCGGTTCACCGGCGTGACGGAGCGCACCAGCAATAATTCGGCCTCGCGCACCATCGCCGCATTCATCTGACGGCCCGGCGCGAGCGTGACATCACCCAATCCGGCGAATGCCTCGCGGACAAACGGAATATTGGAGTCAGCAACGATCTTCATGGGGGAGGCAGTGTAGCAGCGATTTTGGCATTTGACGATGCTCAAGACCGCAGGTATTCTGCGCCGCACTTTTCGCGAAGGAAAACATCATGTTCATATCACACGGAGAAAAAGTCCGAAAACACATACGCTGGCTTCTCGGCGGGATTCTGGTCCTGCTGATCCCCGGTTTCGTCATGCTGTTCACACAAACCAGCAGCAGCGACCGCCGGGAGGAAGACCTGCCCACCGTCCGCGGCAAACCGATTCCCGCCGCTGAATACGAGCAGGCGCGCCTCGACGTGCGGGACCTCTACTTCATCAGCAGCGGCCGCGACTTGCCTTCCTCCCCCGAAATGCAGGACGAACTCAAGCGCGAAGCCGTCCGCCGCCTTCTCCAGTTGCGGAAAGCCCGCGAACTCGGCATCCGCGCCCCTGACGAATTGTTCGAGCAATGGATTCGCAACCAGCCCGTCTTCCGCAACGAACAGGGCATGTTCGATTCCGACCGCTACCGCCGCTTCATGATCCTGCTCAACAACCGCCGCATCTCCGAAGGCCGTTTCCTCGAACTGATGCGGGACGATTTCATGCTGGGCCAGTTGCGCGATTGGGTCGCCGCCGGCGCAAAAGCCACTCCCCAGGAAGTGCAACTCCACTACGGTCCCTTGAACGAAAAATTGACAATTGACCTCGTCCAGTTTGAGATGGCCGACAACAAGGATCCCATCACCGTTTCGGATGCCGACGCCGAGGCCTATTTCAACGCTCGCAAGGAAACCTTCCGCAAACCCGCCCTCGTCAAGGTCCGCTACGCCTTCTTCGGCATCGCGGACATGAAGAAAACCGCCAAGGTTCCCGATGCCGACGTGGACGCCTACTACGATGAATATCGGGGGCGTTATCCACAAGTCGTCAATCTCACCACCAACATCACCGGCGGCGCCACCAACATCGTGACCAGCATCAACAGCAACGCGCTGGCCGAGGTCAAAACCGAAATCCGCGACACCCTCGCGTCCCTCGCCGCGCGCCGTCAGGCCGCCGAACTGGCCCAGCAACTCGCCATCAAACTCGTGCCCGACGAAAACGCGCCGCGCCCCAACTTCACCAACCTCGCCACCAACATGAATGCCGTCGTCAAGGAAACCGACTTCTTCTCCCAGGACGACCCCATTCCCGGCGTCAGTGGGCGCACTTTCTATGAAACCGCCTTCTGGCTCGCCCGACGGCCGGACCCGCCGTTCAGCGACGCGATCGAATGCTCCGACGGTTGCTACGTTCTCGAATATCTCGACGGCAAACCGAGCCGCATCCCTGATTTCGCCGAGGTCAAACAAGAAGTCGTTGACCGCGTCAAGAGCGACCGCCGTTACGATGCCACCATTCAGCAGGGACGCGACATGCTCGTCAAACTCAACCTCCTCCTCTCCGGTGGCAAGACGTTCTCCAACGCCTGCGTCGAGCTCAAATTGAAGACCGACACCTACGGCCCGTTCACGGCGGAAGACCGCGAGTTCGCCGCGCCGTCCGCAGCCCGCATCCAGCAAGCCGCCCTCGGCATGCCAACCGGTGTTGTCAGCGAATTCATCACCACCGCCACCGGCGGCCAGTTCTTCTTCCTGCGCGAACGGCGTCCGCCTGAACCCGCCGCGTTCGAGGCCGAACGCGCGCGCGTCACCGAAATGGTTCTCAGTCGCAATCGCCGGGCGTTGTATGAAAGCTGGCTCGAATCGCTGGTGCGGGAAGAACAGGTCAACTTCGGCAGACCGGCTGCCCGACCAGTCGCGCAACCTGAGACGGAAGAGGAACCTACCGAGCCGCAGCCCGTGCCCGTGCCGCTGCCACCAACTTCTTGAACGGCCCGTCACAGCCCGCCATCCGTTCGGGATGAAATTGGACGCCAACGCAAAACCGCGCTGACGGCCGCACGACGGCCTCCACGAGGCCGTCCCCGGAGCGCGCCACGACCGTCAGCGATGGCGCGATGCGATCCAGCGCCTGATGATGCGAGGAGTTCACCCGCCGGCAATTGAACAACCGGCGAGTCCACGTGATGCCGTGCGTCCCGTCCCGGTGACCGGGAATATCCGCCAGCAACGTCCCGCCCAGCGCCACGTTCATCACCTGAACTCCCCGGCAAATCCCCAGCACCGGAATGTCCCCCTCCGCAATCCCCCGCACCAAGCGCATCTCCATTTCATCGCGCGTCGCGTCCACGGCAGACAGCGTCTTGCGTTCCGACGGCGTCAACCGCCGCCCGTACGCGCCCGACGCCTCGCACAGGTCGCCGCCGCCGGACAACAGAAAGCCGTCGCAGAAAGACAGGAAATGATTCAGCGTTTGGCGTACACACGTCAGCGGCAGCGCCACCGGCACGCCGCCTGCCTGTTCGATCGCGCGCGAGTACATCACGTCGCAAAACCCGCCGTACTTGCCCGACGGACCCATCCTGACCGCCGACGGAGTGATGCCGATGAGCGGCTTCATCTCTCAAGAACCTGCGCGGACAGCCGCGCGCGTTTTCTCCAGCGCGGTCCGGGCGACGGTGAGCGCGTCTTGCTCCCAGTAGCTGCGATTGAACAGTTCCACCGACAACGCGCCGCGGAAACCGATGCCGGCCAGCGCGCGGAAAATCCCGCCCAGCGGCGCCACACCGTCGCCGGGATAAACGCGATGGGCGTCCGTGATGGTCTCGCGCGGCGGATCGGCCGGATAATCGTTGACGTGAAACAGGGGGAGCCGCGCGCCGTTGAGCAGCGCGAGACCGCGCCAATCGGAGCCGCCCTTGTGGAAATGATACACGTCAAACAACAACGACGCGTCGGGATGGCCGCTCTCGACGGCCACGAACGCCGCCTCGCCAAGCCGGCTCATCGCCTTGGAGCCGCCCCAAATCTCCAGTTGCGGGACAACGCCCATCGTGGCCCCAAGCTCCAGCACGGCGCGATACCGTTCGGCGGCCTTGAGAAGATTCAAATCGGTCTGCTTGGTCGCGCCCGCCGGCGGCGCGGCGATGCGTTTGCCGCCGAGACGGGCAACCATGTCCATCTCGCGCTTCAGCGTCTCAATCGCCTTGGCCCGCCGCTCGTCATCGTCCACGATCCACTCGGCGAAACTCATGGCGTTCTCGACCGTGAGGTTGCAGTCGCGGATGCGCTTGGCGAGATCGTTGAGATTGCCGCCGTCCTTGAGGAACGTGTCAATCTCCCGGATCCACGGCTCGATGCCGTCGTAGCCGGCCTTCGCGACGATGTCCACCAGCGCCGGCAGGGGAAGGTTCTGTCCCCGCAGCGTGGCGGTGTTGAGACAGTATCGGAACAATGGTTTTGCCGGTGACGCTTGCGGCGCTGCGCGGAGCGGCGCAGCCGCAGCCGCAAACCCGGCCGCCGCGGCGCGCGCCAGCATGGCACGACGTGAAATCGGTTGGTTCATGGCACACATCTAAGCGAGACCCGCGTCAGGAGCAACTTGAAAACGTCACTGGGATCGGATACAAGAGCGGGTGGAGGACGAACCATGAATCCAATGAATCGTCGTCAGTTTGTGTCAGCCTGCGCGGCCTGTGCCGCAAGCACAACATGCGGTTCGCTTGGGGCAAACGAATCGAAACCGAAAGTCCGTCTCGTGTTCTGCGAGACGCCCAACGATAAACCGATCTGGCCGAATATCGGCTACGACTTCGAGAAGCGCCGCAAGCAGATCACGAGTCTTCTGGCGCGGGAATGCCGAGAAGTGGAGTTCCTGCCCGTCTGTCTGATGAACGACCCGATACAAGCGGATGAAGTCATCAAGGCCGACGCCGAAGTGGACGGCTATCTGTTGTGCGTGCAGGGGCTTGGCTGGAGGAATGACATCACCAAGCTGAGTGCCACCGGCAAACCGACGTTGATCGTGGACAATCTGTTCGGCGGATCGGGCCTGTTCCTGACGCGGCTCCCCAAGATCATGAGCACCGGCAAACCGGTGGACTGGGTCAGCTCGTCGAAGGACGCCGACATCGCGGCGTCGGCCCGGCAGTTCGTGGTCGCCGTGAAAGAGAACAGCGCGGCGTCGTTTCGCGCGATGCGCCGCAAGAACACGCCGGCGATGCGGAATTGGTCGTGCAAGAGCGACGACGTGCCGATGCCTGACATGGACGCGGCGTTGAAAGAGTTGAAGAAAACGCGGCTGCTGGTGGTGGGTGGCGGCTGGGGCGGCGACGCCTTCCGCAAGGCGAGCAGGGAGGTTACCGGCGTCGAGTTCATTCCAGTCAAGTTCGAGGAGATGGCGGCTGCTTACGAGAAGGCCGGGACAAAACCGCCGAAAGAGTTTGCAGAACGCTGGGCCGGCAAGGCCCAGAAAATCGAGGCGGTCACGCCGGAGACAATCGAGAAATGCGGCGTGATGTACGTGGCGATGAAACAACTGCTGGACAAACACCAGGCGCGCGGCATCAGCATCAATTGCCTCGGCGGCTTCTACGGCGGCCACCTGAAGGCGTACCCGTGCCTCGGATTCTGCCAACTCAACGACGACGGCATGGTCGGCGGCTGCGAGGCCGACCAGATGTCGGCGTTGACGATGGCGGTGATGGGCGTGTTGACCGGCCGTCCCGGTTACATTTCCGACCCGGTGATTGACACGGCGAAGAACGCCATTGTCTATGCGCACTGCGTGGCGATGACCAAGCCGTTTGGGCCAAAGGGCGCATCGAATCCGTATCAAATCCTCACCCATTCCGAGGACCGGCAAGGCGCGGCGGTTCGTTCGCTCCTGCCGTCGGGCTACATGACGACCACGCTGGAGATCAATCCGCAGACGCGGGAAGTCTTGTTCCATCAAGCCAAGACCATCGGCAACAACTTCAGCGACATGGCCTGCCGCACCAAGCTCGAGGCGGCCGTCAAAGGCGACTTGGAAAAGCTGACGGAGACTTGGGGCTTCGGTTGGCATCGCGTGACCTTCTACGGGGACCTCAAACCGCACGTCGAGGAACTCTGCCGCCGGCTCAACCTCAAGCTGGTCGAAGAAGCCTGAGCCAACAAAAACGCCTTCACACCCGGTTGTCGCTGTGCGACACTGCCCGCCGTGAACCGAATCGTTCCCGCCCATCCAACGGCCATCGCGCGCGCGGCTTCCGTCGTGCGCGCGGGCGGGCTGGTCGCGTTCCCGACCGAGACCGTGTACGGACTCGGCGCGAACGCGCTCGATCCGGAAGCTGTCCGCAGGATTTTTGCCGCCAAGGAACGGCCGGACTGGGACCCGCTCATCGTCCATGTCAGCGGACTGGAGATGGCGCGGCGGTTGACGACGCAGGAATTGCCGGTGGAGTTGACGGCGCGGTTCTGGCCGGGGCCTTTGACGTTGGTGGCGCGCAAGGCGGCCTGCGTGCCGGAAGAGGTGACGGCGCGGCGCGCGACGGTGGCGCTGCGGATGCCGCGGCACCCGGTCGCGCAGGCGTTGTTGGCGGCTGCGCAACTGCCGGTTGCGGCGCCAAGCGCCAACCGGTTCGGGCGGCCAAGCCCGACGCGCGCGGAACACGTTGCCGCCGACCTTGGCGACCGCGTGGATTTGATTCTCGACGCGGGGCCGACAGAACTGGGCATCGAATCAACCGTGCTCGACCTGACGCAGTCGCCGCCGGTGATTTTGCGGCCGGGCGGCGTGACGCGGGAGGAACTTGGCGGGCTGCGCGTCGCCGGCGGCGTGGCTGATGAAGTGGCCGCCAAGGGGCTGGCAGGACCGGGCATGTCGCTGAAGCATTATGCGCCGCGGGCGGCGGTGGAGGTGTTCGAGGACGAGCCGGCCCTGCAAGCGCGCGCCGAACAATTGCGCGGACATCGCATCGGCATTTTGCGGCCGACAGCCGGGAATCTCTACGCGGAGTTGCGACGGTTGGACGCGGAGGGCGCCGACGTGATCCTGTGCGTGCTGCCCGCGGGGAATGGGATCGGCTTGGCGGTGCGCGACCGGCTGCAGCGCGCCGCCGGTGTTCACAGTTCGTAGGAACCGGTGATGTAGTTTTGGAGACTGCGGATGGTGATTTCCTGCTCGGTGATGAAGGCCTTGACGATGTCGCCGATGCTGACGAGGCCGGTGAGTTTGCCGTTGTCGAGGACCGGGAGGTGGCGGGTGCGTGTATCCGTCATCAGCGCCATGCACTCTTCAACGGTGCTGTCGGGTTTGACGTAGAAGATTTTGGTCGTCATCAATGCGGCGACCGCGGTGGTCTTGGAGGTGCGGCCAAGCAGGGCGATTTTGCGGGCGTAATCGCGCTCGGAGAACATCCCAACCAGTTTGCCCTGGTCATCCACAACCGCCAGGGAGCCGATGTCTTTCTGCGCCATCATTTCAAGGGCCTGATAGACGCTGGCGTTCGGGCTGATGGTCCATGTTCCTTCTTTTTTTTCTTTGAGCAGTTGTCGGACGGTGGTCATGGGTAATCTCCTGTGTTGCTTGCGTTGAACAATGACAGTCTAGGGCAATTCTGTTTTCCCGGCAAGATTCGTTTCCGCGGTGCCTGCCAGGTCGGTTTGTTCCCCGGTCATCGGCCAAGCCGGCATCACGCTGCCGCCGGAGATGACCATCTTCATGGCGTCGCCCACGCTCATTTCCAGATTGATTACTTTTTCCTGGGGCACCAGCAATAGAAAACCGCTCGTTGGATTCGGCGTTGTCGGCAAAAACACATTCACCACTTCCGTCATGGTCTTTGCCTGCGTCTCCCCCCTCGTCTCGCTTGTGACAAATCCGATCGCATAGGTGCCCGCTTTGGGGTATTCCACCAGCACCACCCGTTGAAACACCGTCTTGCGCCCCGACAACAACGTCTGGCTGATTTCCTTCATGAAACCGTAGGTGCGATTCAGCACCGGCACCCGCGCGATTAATTCTTCGCTCAGGCTCACCAGCCGTTTTCCGATCATCAATCGCGTCACCCATCCGATGGCGGTGGTCACTGCCACCAGAACTACCAACGCCAGCATCCGATGCGCCGGCGTGCGCGTGTCCAACGGCAGCCAGTTGGTCAACCACGTCACCACCGCCCACAAGATCCACAACGACGCCGCCAACGGAACCAGCACGAGCAGCCCCGCAAAAAAAGACCTTCGCAATTTCGTCATCAACTCTTTCATAATCCTCGTATGCCGTTTATTTGTTTGCGCCAATCGCGCGCCGCAGCAGGTTGTGCGTGATCCGCTGCACGCGCGCGTCGGAACCGTGCGGCCGGCTCCAGTGCGACCACGGCAGCGTGTGCCCCGGCGGCATGGACAAGCCCTGACACCAGAAAATCGTTGCGGCGTTGAACACGAAGTTGCCTTTCGGCCCCGGGAAAATCGTGGCCGTCCAGCGCGCCGGGGTGACGCCGCCGGCCCAGACGGTGCCCTCGGCCACGATTTCGAGGCCGGGCAGTTTCGCCGGTGCGCCGTGATGTTCCCAGCCAACAAGGCCGGGGATGCTGTCGCCTTTCTTCATGCCGGTGCCGGCGAACATCCAGTGGCCGGGCTTGGTCACGATCCAGTCGCCGCCGCCGTTGAACGGGATGATGGTCCGCGCGCCGATGATGAGGCTCTCGTCCGGCCCCATGCGCTTCCATTCCTTCGTCATGATTTTCTCCGCCTTCGCCATTTCTTCGTCAGTCAGCCCGGCAAAATGGCCGACGCGCGTGATGATGCGGTTCGGGCGACCGTCGCAGGACGGCGAGAACGGGGTGACGCCGAAGACCGAGTTGGCGCTCAGCCAGAGCACGTTCACGCCCGACTCGATGGCGGTCTTGGTCGCATCGTATTGCCGCACGTCCCAGTACTCGTCGTGGCCGACGCTGAGGAAGACCTTGCTGCGCGTGAGTTGCGAGGCGTCGAGACAATCGCTGTTGGAACAGTACGTCACGTCGTAGCCGTGTTCTTCGAGGAAATAGGAGAGCGGTCGCTCGAAACTGGTGAACTCCCCGGAGCCGACCGAGAGCGGATCGTTGACGATGCCGGCGTATTGCGCTTGGCGACCGTAGGGCCGGTCGAAGCTGGAGGCCACCTCGCGAGCGTGCGCGCCGCGCGGGTCGGTGTACAGCGAGTACGCGTCGGGCCATTTGTTGTACGCCTGCCACGTGTTGTCGCTGCACTGGAACAGCACGTCGGCCTTGCGCGTGTCGCGCACGATGAAGATGACGTAGCTCTGCCAGTATGGTTTGTCATCGGCATCCGGCAACGTCGTCAACCGGCCAAGATAAACGCCGCTCGGCCAGTCGGCGGGAATCTTCAGCGATGCGGACGACTTCCAGCGGCATTCGCGGAGCCGTTTCTCGGCGAGGGGCGGCACCGGTTGCGCCGTTCCCTGCAACGGCCCGAGCGTCGTCATCAACCGCGCCCCCCTGCCGCCGTAGTAGCCGGTGCGGAAAATCTCGACCTTGAACTTTTCCGGCGGGTCGGTGCTGACCATGATGTCGAGCGTCTCGCCGGCGAGCACGGATTGCTTGGAGCAATACCCTTCGATCCACGGCGAGCGGTAATTGTTCTTGTCAACCCGGACGCGCGTGAGCTGCCAGTCGAGCGCGCCTGGTTTCCGGTTCTCTTCACGAACCATATTGGCTTGTGCGAGAACAGCAGCGAAGAACAAGACGAAACAGAGTTTCATTTTCATTTGCCGATGGCCTTTCGCAGTACGTTGTGTGTGATTCGTTGCACGCGCGGGTCGGGGCCGTGCGGCCGGCTCCAGTGCGACCACGGCAGCGTGTGCCCCGGCGGCATGGACAAGCCCTGACACCAGAAGATCGTCGCGGCGTTGAACACGAAGTTCTTTTTCGGGCCGGGATAAATCGTCGCGGTGTAATGCGACAACGCTCCGCCGCCGGTCCAGACCGTGCCTTCAGCGACAATTTCGAGGCCCGGAATCTCCGTGGCCGCGAGATTGTGGTATTCCCACCCAACGAGACCGGGGATGCGGTCGCCTTGTTTCATGCCAGTGCCCGCAAATAGCCAGTGGTCAGGTTTGGTCACAATCCAGTCGGCGCCGCCGTTGATGGGACGACCGTTGCGGGCGCCCATGAGCAGTCCCTCGTCGGGGCCGTGCTCGGGAAATGGGCCGTTCTTCTGTTGACGATCCTGCGCGTACTCCTGCTTTCCGCCGTACGGGCCGCCGCGGAAAATGATGCGGTTCGGCGCGCCGCTGCTGCTGGCGCGGAACGGGCTGACCCAACAGACCGCATTGCCGGAGAAAAACATCAGGTTCACGCCCGCGTCGCGCATTGTCTCGGCGCTGCGGAACTGGCGGATGTCCCAGTATTCATCGTGCCCGACGCTGAGGAAGACCTTGCACGGGAGGCCGCGGTCGGGCGCGAGCATGTCGCTGTTGGAACAATAGGTCACGTCGTAGCCGTGCTGTTCGAGCCAGTAGGAAAACGGCTGCTCGAAGCAGAGGAACTCGCCGGAACCAACCGAGAGCGGGTCGTTGACGATGCCGGTGTATTGCGGCTGGCGACCGTAAGGCCGGTCGAAGCTGACATCGGCCCACGGCCCGTTGCCTTTCGGATGCGTATAGACCGAGTATTTGGTCGGCCAGCGGTTGTAGGCCTGCCACGTGTTGTCGCTGCATTGGAACAGGATGTCGGCGGGACGCTCGTCGCGCACGATGAAGATGACGTAGCTCTGCCAGTACGGTTGGTCCGCCTCCTCCGGCAACGTCGTCAGCCGGCCGAGATAAACGCCGCTGACCCAGTCTTTCGGAATCTTGAGTTGCGTCGTCACCTCCCACTTGCATTCGTGGATGTCTTTCGGTCCGGGTTTCGGCACCGGCTGCGCCTTGCCTTGGAACGGGCCGAGCGTCTTCATCAATCGTGCGCCTTTGCCCCCGTAGAAACCGGTTCGGAAGATCTCGATCTTGAATTGCACCGGCGGGTCGGTGGAGACCATGATGTCGAGCGGTTCACCGGCGAGCACGGATTGCCGCGAGCAATAGCCCTCGATGAACGGCGAGCGCATCCCCTCGCGGCTGTCGAGCCGCACGCGCGTGAGTTGCCAGTCCGCTGCGCCGGGCTTGCGGTTCTCGATCTGGATGGGGTTTGCTCCGAATGCACTGTTACAGCAAACAATCCAGATTAGTAACAATCGTGTTTTCATCAGGGTAACTCCAATTGACGGGCGACCGCCACGGATTATGCCGCTCGGCTTGCGTCAATGCAAGCACAGCCAAACGTCAACGGGCGCCGGTTCTGTTGTTGCAGGTCAAGGGGGAGTGGGATAAACATTCCCGCCATGAACACAAGAGCTGGCTCCATTGTGCGGATCGCGTTTCTCGCAGGGGTGCTCCACATCGGAACAGGCTGGCAGGCTGCGGCGGCCCCGCAAGCGCATCCTCCCAACATCGTCATCATCTTCACCGACGACCAAGGCTACGCCGACGTCGGTTGCTTCGGCGCGAAAGGCTACACCACGCCACATCTGGACCGGCTTGCGAAGCAAGGCTGCCGGTTCACCAATTTCCACGTCGCGCAAGCTGTTTGCTCGGCATCGCGCGCGGCCCTGCTCACCGGCTGTTACCCGAACCGGATCGGCATCCACGGGGCGCTTATGCCGAGGACGCAACACGGCATCAGTGCCAACGAAATGACCATCGCCGAGTTGGTCAAACAACGCGGCTACGCCACCGGCATGGTCGGCAAATGGCACCTCGGCCATCACCCGCCGTTCCTACCGACCCGACACGGCTTCGATGAGTATTTCGGGCTGCCGTATTCCAACGACATGTGGCCGTACCATCCCGAAATGGCGGACAAATTCCCGCCGTTGCCGTTGATCGAGAATGAGACCATCATCAACACCAACATCACCGCCGCCGACCAATGCCATCTCACGACGTGGTACACCGAGCGCGCCGTGACGTTCATCGAGAAGAACAAAGCGCGCCCCTTCTTTCTCTACGTCGCCCACTCGATGCCGCACGTGCCGCTCTACGTCAGCGACAAGTTCAAAGGCAAATCCAAACAAGGTCTGTACGGCGACGTCATCATGGAGATTGACTGGTCGGTCGGCGAGATCACGGCTGCGCTGAAGCGAAACAAGCTCGAAGAAAACACGCTGGTCATCTTTGGTTCCGACAACGGCCCGTGGCTGTCCTACGGCAACCACGCTGGTTCGTCGGGGCCGTTGCGGGAAGGAAAGGGCACCGCGTGGGAAGGAGGCGTTCGCACGCCGTGGCTGATGCGCTGGCCCGGCAAAATCCGCGCGGGCAGCGTCAACAACACGATGCTGATGACGATTGACATCCTGCCGACCATCGCGCACTTGACCGGCGCGCCATTGCCGAAGCACAAGATTGACGGCCTCAACGTCTGGCCGGTGCTCGCCGGCGAACGCGGCGCGAAAAATCCGCATGACTGTTACTGGCTTTACTACGCCAACAACCAGCTTCAGGCCGTGACCGATGGCCGCTGGAAACTTTTCTTCCCCCACAGTTACCGCACGCTCGCCGGCAAACCCGGCGGTCGCGACGGCATCCCGGCCAAGTATGAACAGCAGAAGGTTGCAACGGCGGAACTGTACGATTTGAAGAACGACATCGGCGAAACCGCCAACGTCGCAGCGAAGCATCCGGACATCGTGAAGCGCCTCGAAGCCCTCGCTGAGGCCGCGCGCGCTGAACTCGGCGACTCATTGACCAAGCGCACGGGCACTGGTGTGCGACCCGCCGATGTCGTGCCGGGCGAAGACAAGAAAACCAAACGTGCCGCACTGTGACTAACCCGACTCTTATGTTTAACAAAACACTTCTCCACTTGGTCCTCATTTCCATGCTCGTTGCCGGTTGCCAGCGCAGCGACAACACCAAACCGCGCGTCGCGCTCGTGATGAAGTCGCTCGCCAACGAGTTCTTTCTCACGATGGAAAATGGCGCGCGCGCCCACCAGAAAGCGCACGCTGCCGATTACGAGCTGCTCGTCAACGGCATCAAGGACGAACTCGACGTGAGCCGTCAGATTGATCTGGTCGAGCAGATGATCGCCCAGAACGTGAGCGCGCTCGTCATCGCGCCGGCGGATTCCAAGTCGCTCGTGCCCGTCTGCAAGAAGGCGCAACAGGCCGGTATCATCGTCGTCAACATTGACAACAAGTTCGATGACGCAGTGCTCGCCGCCAGCGGCTTGAAGGTGCCGTTCGTCGGTCCGGACAACCGCAAAGGCGCCCGCGCCGTGGCTGAAGTGCTGGCGAAGAGGCTCAAGGCCGGTGATCAGGTGGCCATCATTGAGGGCGCGCCGAACGCGTTCAACGGCATCCAGCGCAAGGCCGGTTTCGAGGACGCCATGAAAGCCGCCGGCATGAAGATCGTCGCGTCACAATCCGGTTATTGGGAGACCGACAAGGCAAATGCGGTCGTCGCCGCGATGCTGACGGAGCATCGCAGTCTCAAGGCGGTGCTCTGCGCCAACGACAGCATGGCGCTCGGCGCGGTGGCCGCGTTGCGCGCCGCCGGCAAACAGGACCAAGTGTTGGTGGTCGGCTACGACGGCATCAGCGCCGTCCGTCAATTGCTCAAGGAAGGCAAAGTGCTCGCCACGGCAGACCAACACGCCGACCAACTCGCCGTCTTTGGCATCGAGTACGCGCTCGAAATGCTAAAGACCAAGAGCGCGCCCGCCGACCGCGACACGCCGGTGGACGTGCTCACCGCTCCCTAAATGAATCCTGTCGCGTCACTCCTCACGATTCAAGGTCTGTGCAAGGCGTATGCCGGGCCGGTGTTGGACGACGTTGCGTTTGATCTTCGCGCCGGTGAAGTCCACGCCTTGGTGGGCGAGAACGGCGCCGGCAAGAGCACGCTCTCGAAGATCGTGGCCGGGCTGGTGAAAGCGGATGCGGGCAGTATGACATTGCGCGGCGAACCGTACGCGCCACGAAACAAGAAGGACGCCGAGCATCATGGCGTGCGCATGGTGATGCAGGAGTTGAACCTCATCGGCAATCTCACCGTGGCCGAGAGCGTGTTGCTGGAGAACTTGCCGAATCGCTTCGGCTGGATTGACCAGCGCGAACTCCACTCTCGCGCGCGCCGTATCCTGGAGCGCGTGGGCTTGACCGATATTGATCCCGGCTGCTTCGTCAAATCCCTCGGCGTCGGCCGCCAGCAATTGGTCGAGATTGCGGCCGGGTTGGCGCAGCGCTGCGACGTGTTGATTCTCGACGAACCGACCGCTGCCCTGACCGCGCCGGAGATCGAGCGGTTGTTTGCCGAGATTGCGAAGCTCAAGGCCGCCGGCACGGCCATCCTCTACATCTCGCATCGCATGGAGGAAATCCAACGCATCAGCGACCGGATCAGCGTGTTGCGCGATGGCCGCCTGATCGCGACCCGGCCCGCAGCGGAACTGTCGCTCGACGAGATCGTGCGGCTGATGGTCGGGCGCGAACTCGGCGAGGCGATCCGACGTGATCCGGCAGCGCCGGGACCGGTCGCGTTGCGGGTCGAAGGACTGCGCCGGGGCGATGCAGTGCGGGGCGTCAGCTTCGAGACGCGACGCGGCGAGATTCTCGGCTTCGCCGGCTTGATGGGTTCCGGGCGCACCGAGACGATGCGCGCGCTCTTCGGCGCTGATCGCGCCGACGGTGGTGAGATATTTCTGCGCGACGAGAAGCGCGCCGCGCGAATCCGGTCGCCGCGCGACGCCGTCCGCCGTGGCATCGCGCTGTTGACCGAGAATCGCAAGGAGGAAGGGTTGTTGCTGCCGCTGCCGATTCGCGCCAACATCACGTTTCTCTGCCTCGACCAACTGAGCCGC
>Ga0194112_10000740_pt1 | contig 47753 bp, 53 predicted proteins | sample TA2MahC400mmetaG_FD_146191 | JGI IMG/M metagenome (GOLD analysis project Ga0194112, IMG submission 146191) | Freshwater microbial communities from Lake Tanganyika, Tanzania - TA2015016 Mahale Deep Cast 400m | ecosystem: Environmental > Aquatic > Freshwater > Lake | place: Tanzania: Lake... | reverse complement strand
TGGAACAAAATTTATTATCAGTAATTAGTTTTTTAAATGCTTAATTTATGGCAACAATAAGAGGACCAAGAATAGTAAATAGTGGATTAGTTTTGTCATTAGACGCTGCTGATAAGAAAAGTTATAGTGGCAGCGGAACAGCTTGGAATGACATAAGTGGCAATAACAATCATGTAACTTCATCAAACTCGCCAACTTGGAATAGTGCTGGTTATTTTTCAACAGGAGCTACAGGATATTTTAGTGGTAATGGAACTTCAACAATACCTACAGGAAATTCTAATTATACTTTAATGGCTTGGATAAGACTAAATTCTTCTTGGGGTGCTCGTAGAGGTTTTTTTGGTATTGGTGCGGCTGGTGCTCAAAATCAATTTACAGGATTTCGAACAGGAGACGTTGCTACTGTAGGTTATTTACTTCATTATTGGTACGCTAATGATTTATACGTAAACAATAACAACGCCAATTTATCAATTGGAACTTGGTGTATGGTAACAGCGCAGTTTGATGGCACAAATAGAAGAGTATGGGCAAATACGACTAATGTTGGTAGTGATACTCCGGGATCTTCACATAATGTACTATCTACTGCGTTTAAAGTAGCAGTTAGTATTGTTGGTGATGATTATTTAAATGGAGATATTGCAATTGCTCGTATTTATAATAGAGCATTATCATCCACAGAAATTCAACAAAACTTCAACGCTCAACGTGGCAGATTTGGTATTTAGTGTAATTTTTCTTATATATTTTATGGCTGGAAATAATGGACCAAAAATAGTAACTAGTGGATTAGTGTTGTGTCTTGATGCTGCTGATAAAAAAAGCTATTCTGGCAGCGGAACTGCTTGGAATGATCTTAGTGGAAATAAATTAAACGCAAGTGGAAATGCTTCTTATATATCTTCTTCTGGAGTAGTTTCAGGTGCAAGTTGGACCACTCCAACTACTAGTATTTTAAATAATGATAGTCATTCTATTTTTTTTATGATTAAATTAAATAGCTCAAGCACTTATACCAATGGAACTACTGGATCTTGGGATAAGCTCTTTAGTCATAATGGCGGAGCAAGCGATAGAAGTCCAAGTATATGGAGATATCCTAATAATAGACTTTTACATTGGAGATATGATCCTAATAATTCAGGAATTGATATTTCAACAACAATTGCTAGTGAATATTTTGTAGCGGGTACTGAATTTAGTTTAGGCGTTTGGTATTACGTAGGAGTAACTAAAAATGGTGCTACTGCAACTGCATATGTAAATGGTAGAAATGTTGGTTCCAATTCTGTTTCAAATCCAAAAACTAGTGGAAATGCAACCATAATAATAAATGAAGGGTATACTGCTGATTTAAATAATATTAATTGTGTTCATATTTATAATCGCGTTTTGTCAAGCTCTGAAATTTTGCAAAACTTCAACGCTCAACGTGGCAGATTTGGTATTTAGTGTAATTTTTCTTATATATTTTATGAATTATGGTCCAAAAATAGTAACGAATGGATTAGTATTGGCACTCGATGCTGCTGATAAAAAAAGTTATAGTGGCAGTGGAACTGCTTGGAATGATTTAAGTGGGAATAATAGAAATGGAACATTAACAAATGGACCTACATTTAGTTCGGCTAATGGTGGGGCTCTCGTTTTTGATGGTACGAATGATTATGTTGTAACCTCTAATTTTACGCCAAACGTTACAAATAAAACATTATCTGGTTGGGTTAAATTATCTTCAACTACACAGGGTGGCGGAGGCTTAATTAATTTACAAAAAACGGATGGATCTGAATTTGACGCTATTGTTTATAACGAAACAAATCAAGGTTGGGGATTTGGATCTAATAATTTTCTTAGAACAGCTTGGTCAAATGTAAAAGAAACTTCTACGAATGATTGGGTTAATATTGTGGCTACATATGCAAATTTAGATTATAGATTATATAGAAATGGAGTGTTAATATTAAATACTACTTCTTTTAACACTTTAAATTTCAACTTTTCAAGTAATAGTCTATTGGGATATAGACATTCAGGCGGTAGCAGTGCTTATTTAGCAGGAAACATTGCTATCGGAACTTTATATAATAGAGTTTTATCAGCAACTGAAGTTTTGCAAAACTTCAACGCTCAACGTGGTAGATTTAGTCTTTAATTATCTTCTATGTTTTTTTATATTGTGTAAATAAATGTGTATATGGAAACAATTTCAATAGAAACTCAGCCCAATGCAAACAAAAATGTTTCTCTATTAACAGCCCGTTTAGGAAACTTTGATTTGATGGGTCCTCTTCGTGGGCCTTGCCTTTGGGTTGAAATGTTTAATTCAAAAGGCGAACTTTTTGATGGTACATGGGTAAAAATTGACGGCGATGATTGGCAAGATTGGCCCTGTAATCAAACAGATGAACAAGATTATGAATACCTAAGCTCTGTCGTTTTACGAAGGTTAGGTTTCGATAAAAGACATAAATTACTATTCACTCAATATCCTCAAAGTCAATTATATACTGGAGTAGCTGATTATAGTTTCTCATGCGAAACTTATTCTTATCCTTCTGGAGTTTCTTATCAATGGCAAAAAAATGAAGGTAATATAGATGGCGCAAATAGTAATTCTTTTTTCATAAATAATGCTCAGATTTCAGATACTGGAAATTACCGAGTAATTGTATCAAATTCTGAAACTAGTATAACTGGACAAGTTTACTTAGCTACTGGTTACATGTTCTAATATGGCATTAGTTAGAGGACCGCGAATAGTTAGAAATGGTTTAGTGCTGCATTTAGACGCGGCGCAAAGAACTAGTTATTCTGGTAGCGGCGCAACATGGTATGATTTAAGTGGAAATAGAAATAATGGAACATTAACTAATGGTCCTACTTTTAGTTCAGCTAATGGTGGAAATATAGTATACGATGGCGCTAATGATACAGTTTCAGTTCCACATTCTTCATTGTATAATGTAACGGCTGTGACATATTTATCATTCGTTAAGACTCCAGTTACATACACTAGTCATTTTAGAGCTATTTTTAGCAAACAAGGCGCTGATAGAGATTTTAATTATTATGTTTTTTCTAGTGCTTCTAATGGAGTTATAGATTATTTTCATTTTTCCAGTGCTAGAATTGGTGGATTCAATTCTTTGGCAAGTATACCTAACAGTTCTTTAACTCTAGATAAATGGCATCAAGTAGGGTTTTCAATTGATTCCGTGTATTTAAATTATATATTAAATGGTAGTATTATTTATTCGTCTACTTACACGGGAACATTTAATGCAAATAGTACATATAATTTAGCAATTGGAAGTGCTGATAATTTTTGGTTGGGCAATATAGCTACAAGTCTTTTATATAATCGCGCTCTCTCATCTCCTGAAATATTACAAAACTATAATGCTACAAAAACAAGATTCAATTTATGAACATGGGGCCGCGAATAGTTAGAAATGGTTTGGTGCTGCATTTAGATGCCGCACAAAAAACTAGTTATTCAGGATCTGGAACAATATGGTATGATTTGAGTGGAAATAGAAATAACATGACAGCGTCAACTACAATATCTTTAGCTACATTTGGAAATACAATTGCATTTAATCTTGATGCTGTAGGCAAATATTTCAATGGAACATGCACAAATAATATAGCAACAAATGCAACATTAGAAGCGTGGATATATCCTGCATCAGCTGAATTAAGTGTAGGTGATAGAGGTACTGTAATTCTTTTGACTGGCACAAATGGTCTTTATATGAGTTGGAATAAAAGTACACAAAAAATGTCAAATTATTGGTATGGACATCCAACTGAAGGATACCATGAAAATGCAGCTGCTTCTAACAGATCTGTTTGGAATCACTGGTGTAGTGTATGGGACAACGCAACATCAAAATTATATCAGTATACAAATGGCACAAAAGCAAGTACAGATGCAAGTACTGTGGGAAATGCTGCAGCAGGCACAAATTTGATTATTGGAAGAGAAAGTGATGATAGACAATTTGCTGGTGGAATTGCTATAATTAGATTGTACAATATTCCATTAACATCAAATCAAGTATTACAAAATTATAACGTAACAAAAAGTAGATTTGGTTTATAGTGTAATTTTATTTATATTATGGCTACAGTGGGAGGACCAAGAATTATTAGAAATGGTTTGGTGCTGCATTTAGATGCGGCGCAAAGAACTAGTTATTCTGGAACTGGATCAACATGGTATGATTTAAGCGGTAAAAAATATCATGCTACTCTTTTTAATTCTCCCACTTTCTCTTCTGGATTTATTCAATTTAGAAGCGCAACAACTAATTCTCAATATGCTACAACTTCATTTGATGAGGGAGTATTAAAATCAACAAATGAAACTGGTCAATGGACTATAGAAGCAATTTTTAAATATATATCAGCACCAACTTCTGTTGAAGCTATGGTTGCTGGAAGACAAGGTTGTCATGGTGGAATTTATTTATGGGATACGCCAGCTATTTATCACGCTATTAAAACAAATGCTTGTTGGACTGGTGCAGTAAATACTTATGTTAACACATTATCTGTCAATGTTATTTATCATTCTGTAATGACATATAATAATGGAACCGTTAAGCATTATTTGAATGGCGCAACAGCAGTTGCAGATAGTACTTTTGATAAAACAACATATGATATTTATGGTTATAGCAACACTTTTTATATAGCAGGCATTCCCTTGGGTAATCCAGAAGCTTATGTCACTAATATTGATTTAGCAGTTGTAAGAGCTTATAATAAAGCTTTATCTGCTTCAGAAATATTGCAAAACTACAATACCACAAAAGGCAGATTTGGATTGTAATTTTTTAGTGTAATTAACTTTGTGAAAGTTGTAGATATAGCCCAAGAAATATACATGGACTTAGGCACTCCTAGTGACTTAAGTATTGCCGCCTTGTCTTATTGGCTCCGGGCTAATGTGGGGAGATTAAATAGTTTAATTTTTTCTAACTTTTATGTTAGTGATTCTTCTTTAGAAATTTTAGATTCTGATAATAGCGACTCAGAAATAGATTTTAATGCTGCTGCAATATTAAAAAAACTATACATGATTAATAGGTATGCTGTTATATTAAGGTCTAAATTATCTGATATAGCTACCGATGATGTTGTAGAAGTGAGAGATCAAGATACAAATGTGCGTCGCCTTGATAAAACTCAACTTATTAGAAGCATAACTGCCGAAAAAAAGCAAGAAGAAGATGAACTTCGTTATTTAATTAATGCTTACAGAGCTAGAAAATTAAATCCGAAGCAAGTTGTTGGGGACGATATAGTTATGGGAACTTATCCAGAGTATTATCCTTACTTAACTAGAAATCGCAATTACGGATATACGGCCTATTAAGATAAAAAAAAAGAGGGAAGCTTTCGCTTCCCTCGGGGGTTTGATATTAACGAGTTCGACGGGTTGCTCGCTTAGCCGTTAGAGAAGTTGCGCTAGTCTCATCTGCAAATGCAAATGTAGCATTCGGCATCTTCTTTGTCTCGGTACGGTATTGATTAATCTTAACCGCTCTCTCGACTCTAGCGACAGAGAACTTACCGGCATCTGACTCGTTAACTGTAATGGTATACTTATTCATACAAGTAAAATATGAGCTTTTATTTTAAAATGTCAAGTTATTTTAACTGAAATTTCTTTTGGTGTTTCGCTATCTCGCTTGGGAATAAAAACATTCAATACTCCATTTTCTAAAGACGCTGAAGTTTTTAAGGTATTTGCTATACTTGGCATTTTGTAAACAACTTCAAACTTAGAGCGCTTATTATTTTCATTCGGTTTGCCATTAATTAAAATATAATTACCTCGGCATTTTAATTCAATTTCTTCCTTTGAAAAGCCGGGAATGTCTATTTCAAAAGCATATTTATCATCATGTTCTTTCCAATTTCCATACTCTTTAATTTCAGAGCTGATTGAATCTGGTGATGTTGATGTTGTATAAGTTGATGTTGTATAATACATAGTGACTTACTTCAAGCAATTGACGTGCCAACTTTTTTGCTTGTTTTTAATAGCTTTTTGACTTTCAGAGTGTCATTTTGGCTCTCTTGCGAAATATATGTCTCATTTATTTGCTGGGCAATTTTATAAACAGCTTTGATTGCAGCTTTGTTGTTTTCTGGATTTTCGGGAGAACAATCTTGCCACTCTAGTATATAATCTGCCATTTTTTCTACTACTGGCGTATTCGTTTCTTCTTCAGCGTTAACTGGAGTTGAATATGCTTTTTTAATTCCGGTAGTTCTCCCAAAAGAAAAGTCTGAAATTAATTTAAATTTCTTAACATGAATGTGTATCCCATTATTCTTTTTAATCCATTGGCACTCGTCATCTGGATAGGTAGCGTGTCTAATATCAGGTACGCAAATAATTGTTTTTTCATTTGCTATATCAAGCATTTTCTTGTAAGCTTCTGTTGTCCAATAAGTTCCTTTTGGTTCTTGAAGTCTTTTTATCTTGCCATAAAATACTAGAAAGTCTCTAATCTTATCTTTTTGTTCTCTTGTGCAATAAAGGGGATTTATTCCAAACAAATCGACGCAAGCATCTCTACAGTCTAACTTCAACTTATCAGCTAAAGAAATTCTATAAAATTGATATTTTGTTTTTTCTAAAAAGAACTTATGCAAAATTTTGCAAACCGTATCTTTTCCATCTCCTGCTAATCCTGATATGCCTATTATTTTCATTTGTTGATAAAAAAATTCCAGTCTACATGCTCGCTATAGTCAATATATTCTGGGAAAGCTATTGGAAGTAAAGGTTTTGGTTTTTTAATTAATCTTAGGCCAGCTTCTTCAGGAGTTTTGCGCCCCTTTTTAGAATTAATATCTTTGTGGCATAAAACCATATTTTCCCATGAATTCTCACCACCTCGACTTCTAGCTATTATATGGTCAATATTAGCTTCTTCTTTTTCTAATTTTCTTCCCGTATATTGACAAATACCTTTATCACGAAGCCAAATATTTTTCTTTGATAGTTTAAATTTTTTAAATGGAATTTCCTTGTAGGTCGATGATACTAAAATAGTTGGAACTCGAATTGTCATTTTTGACGTTCGAATTTCCAAATCACATTCCCTGATTGGAAGTCGAATCCAGTCGTTCCAGCCTAAAGCTTCTACATTTTCTATGTTTGAGTAATCAAAAGATCCATCGTCGTTAGTCTTGTATAGTATATTTAATGCAAAACAACTAGGATGAACTAATTCACTAAAAGCTTCTTTAACAGTCTTTGCCCCAATCGGTTGCCATGTTTTATTTAGGCAAAGACAAATCCTTTTATTTTCTATACCGGTCATTAGAAAAGTTAGGATTGCTATATTATAAAGTCAAGTTTTTTTGATTTTCCCCACCTTTTTTTTTACAATAATTGCATGAAAAAAATTCGTAAAGCCACTAAATCAACCGCTGCAACAAACTCAGGAAACGTAGGTAGCTCGGGTAATGTAAGTTCAACCAAAGTAACCAACACAAAGAAATCCTCTTCCGGAACGTCTGGTTCATCCGGAGCTGCGGGCAAAAAGAAAACTTGATTTTTTGTTTTTTAAAATAATATAAAAGATTCGTCCGAGAAATCTTCCCAATCTAGATCTGAAGCTTTTGCTTTTTTCCTTCTCATTTGAGAAAGACAAACAGCAATTCTTTGTTTCTGGGCTGGGAATTCTTTTTTCATAGTTTCGTCACCCATGCATTTACTCATAAATGCGTTTTGATCTTGACCTTTTGTCGGCTTAGGTATAGGCATATTACTCTTTACACCTAATCTATAGACCTAACATCAAAAATATCTACCGCGACTAATGAGTCACCATTAGACACTATAAATGTATCTTGATCTTTTACGTCTACTATTTCGCCTAACCATTCAAACTCATTATCTAAAACCTTAATGGTTTTACCTATCATTCTTTTATTTATTTCAAGTTTGCTAGAATCATTCATTTGATTTGGATGCGCTTATCATTTGTTACAAATGTTAAATAAACACTTGAGTATTCACCATTTTTACTAAAAATTTGACCGAGTTTATCCAGAGTTGGTTTCGACAATGATTCAACCCTGTTTAAATACAAACCGTCTAAATCAGTAGCCATTTTTTTATTCTTTTGCCTGCAATTACAGTCTACAACTGAAGTGTAGCAAAAATTTAAAAATCCCTGCAGCTCCGCGTCTTGAGTTATCTCGTTGGGAAAACCAGCTAAAAATCTACAAAAGTCAAATATATTTTTGATTTCTAAACTTCTTTCCATTTTTATTTCGTTGTTATTTTATACATTATTAAAAACATTGCGTAGCTTATGAGAAATTTTGGACTAAATACATTAAGCCCAAAACATAACCAAAAACCTAAACAATACGGACAAGAAATCAACCTAGTAAAAAAACAATCTTTTTTTTGCTTAAGAAAGTCTAAGTAATTACCTTGCCCACCGTTTGCTATTTTATAGCAATAATATTCATTTAACCTAGCTATTTTATCTAGCCTTAAAAGCTTTAAGTATTCTGGTAAAGCTTCTGTTTGAAAGGCTAAATACAATAAACTAACAACAGCCGATGCGTGAACGAAATTATCCTGAATGTCCATATCCTTTTTGTCCTCTTGTTGTGTCTCTTAATGTTTCTGATTTAACCCAGTAAATACCGTGGCATTTTTCAATAATGATTTGAGCTATTTTATCGCCAATTTTCACTTCGAAATCGTTATTTTTATCTGAGTTATATAGTATTACACCTACATCTCCACGATAGTCGGCGTCAATAACTCCCGCCATTACATCAATGCCATGTTTGTAAGCTAAGCCAGACCGAGGAGCGATTCGACCGTAAAACCCAATCGGTATGCTCGTTGAAATATTCGTTTTTATGAGCTTCCTCTCTTGTTTACCGATATTTACGTTTTCAGCAGCAAATAAATCATACCCTGCTGAGCATTCGGTTGCTTGAACTGGAATTTTACCGTTTTCAGATAAAAGCTTAATATGAATATCCACACTTAAAATATGGAAATATGATAAAAAAAGTCAAACTAAAGTTTGCTTTTTTTTAAATTTTATCATTATTGATGGTATGACAATATTAGACGCATATCAAATGTTGAATGAGTTTTTTAACTCAAACCACGTTTTAAACCTTAACCGAGATTTTAAAAAAATTATATCGATTACCGAAACAGAGCAGGAAGATAGGGCCGCTATACTTTGCGCTCTAAAAGAAATGGAGTCTGGGAATTTAATTAAATCAACTATTGTAAATAATGTTGAGTACTGGGTTCTTTTTAAACCTCTCGAAAGCTTTTCTCAGCCTATAGAATTAAATTATTTATTGGCTGCTGGTATAGCAAGTGTAATAAATAGAGTCTGCGATGTTCTTGAAAACGATTCTGACAGATGTAACCCGAAGGAAATAACTGATAAAGATCTAAAAAATCTGATATTTATTGCTTCGAAAGCTTCTGTAGAAAATTTAAAGAACTAGCTTGACTTTTAAGGAAAACGGATCATTGTTCTTTACCTAACTTAGCGGGAGGTAGCTTGAGCAAAACCATGCTCACTTAAGCTTTAAATAGCTTATTTAAACTCGTAAGAGACAACAAGCCCGTAAAAAGACCGCAGGCGGTTGGGGTAATTCCCAGCGTTATTTCGGGAGAAGCGGCGTCCTAAAAAGACCCCTGCGTAAAAATGCTAGAAACTTCTTCCTCTCAAAGGAAAAGGCGATGGCTGTCAGAAGTAAGTCACCCGCAAACTGAGTTAGAAAAAATAGCCGATCTTAGTTGCTAGCTACACGGACTCACTAAAGCCGGGGATGCAAGGACTAATGCAGGTAAGATCGGGGTTAAATAAACTGAAATAAAAAACATTTCAGTTGACTTGCTATTTCTTCTAGCCAGCTCAAGGAAAAGTTAAAGGCGATGGCTGTTTCCGCAAGAAAAAAGGAAACACCATGAATAAAGTAAAAAAAGAAATTAACGAATCAAGTCTTATCTCCAAGATTAAAGACTCTAATTGTAACGAAAGTTTTAATAAGCTTTCTAAACTATACGATAATTTTTATTATTCTATAGCTCAAAAATATTCTTCCGCTCTTGTTAAGGCGGGTATGAATAAGGATGACATAAAACACGAAAAAGATTTTATTCTTTTTAAAGCTATAAAGTCTTTTGATCCTTCTCAGAAAACTAAGTTCTCTACTTGGTTTTGCAACTGCACAAAATATCACTTCTTGAACTATATTAATGCTAATAAAAAATATATGTTAACAGAAGAGAACAAAATAGACTTCTTTAATAATAAAGATATATTAATGTCTTTTGATAAAAATACTGATGTCTTGTCTTATTTGAACTCTCTCCTCTCCTCATTTAAAGATGAAAGAGTTAAAAAGGTTTATGAACTTAGATATTTTTCTGGTGGTGAAAAGTTGGCTACTTGGAATTCTATAGCGAAAAAGATTGGAGTCAGTACTCAAACAGCTATTAACCTCCATGAAAAAACAAGAGTTTTTCTTAAAAATAAAATCTTAAGCAAAAATTCTTTTGATTTTGTTTGACTTCCACTGGGGCGTTTCCATACTGTGCTGAATGAACGACAATAAGAACGACAGCAACTGGACGCGCCGAGAAGTCGGCGCATTGTGGACCAAGCTCAGTAAGGACAAGAGCCAAAAATACATGACTGGTCACATTCAGACATCCCTAGAAGGAAAGATTGACATCGTTATCTTTTCTAATAAGGATAAGCGGACTGATAAAGCTCCTGATTTCAGGGTTTATCTTTCCGAAAAGAAAAAGGAAGACGTTATTGCTTCACCGAAGACAGAGGCTAAGAATAAAACTCAATCTAGAGAAGAAACCTCTTCTGACGAAGTAGACGTTCTTTAAAAAAAGATAGAAATTCCTTTTCACCTACCTATAAATAATAGGTAGGTTTTTTTATGCAATTTTCCGTTCAAGTTCCTCTTAATCAATTAAGTTTTGGGCAAGTTAGTTATAATTTGCTTTATGAATTTTATAAAATGGGTTTTAATCCATCTATTTTTAAAGCTTCTGATCATGCCGTTGATCCTTCGGCCTATGATTTCGATCAAGAATTTTTCAACTGGGTTAATGTAAATCTTTCTAACGCTGTAGTTAATCATAATAGAAATTTACCTGTAATAAGAGTTTGGCATATTAATGATTCTTGGAGGAATTATTCTAACAATCAAGTATTGTTAACTTTTCACGAAACAAATCAACTAACTCCAGTAGAAGTTAATATAGCAAAACACAGCAAAATATGCGTCTCTTCTAAATTTTCTCAAGATGTTTTTAAAGCTCACGGAGTAGATGCTGAAGTTGGTCATTTAGGTTTTGATTCTAGGCATTTTAAAAAACTAGATAAAACCTATTTTGATGATGGAAGAATTACATTTAACCTATGCGGAAAATTTGAGAAAAGAAAACATCATGCTAAAGTTATAAAAGCATGGGTCAAAAAGTACGGTAGAAATAAAAAGTATTCGTTACAATGTTCATTATTTAATGTCTTTTACCAAGACCCTAATGAACTTAAATTAATATATAGCGATCTTTTAGACGGAAAAAGTATTTTTAATGTTTCTTTCTTAAATTTTATGCCGAAAAATTCCGTCTACAATGACTATTTAAATTCAGGGGACATTGTAATTGGAATGTCCGGCGGGGAAGGATGGGGGTTGCCAGAATTTCAATCAGTTGGTTTAGGCAAGCATGCCGTTATTTTAAACGCAACAGCTTATAAGGAATGGGCAAATGAAGAAAATACGGTACTAGTAAATCCCTCGTCTCAAGAAGAAGTTTATGATGGCAAATTCTTTTTCAAAGGAAGTCCATTTAATCAAGGGCAAATATATGATTTTAATGAAGACGACTTTATTGATGGATGTGAAAAAGCAATTGCTAGAGTAGAGCAAGATAGAGTAAATAAAAAAGGATTAGAAATCCAAAACAATTTTAAATACGAAAATTTAGCAAAAAAACTTTTATCGATGATTTAATATGCCTCTATATCTTTTTCGTAATCCAAAAACCAATAAAATAGTTCAGATATTTCAAGAAATGAATGCTGAACATGTCTATGCTGAAAACGGAATAATTTTCGAAAGAGTTTTTACTGTTCCAAATACAGCAATAGATTCTGAAATTGACCCTGATTCCGCAACTCAATTTGTAGAAAAAACCGGTAAAATGAAGGGCACCCTTGGAGAAATCTGGGATTATTCAAAAGAATTAAGCGAAAAGAGAACCCGCGAAAAAGGATACGATCCGGTAAGAGAAAAGGCAGAAAAAAACTATTCTAAAAAACGCAAGGGATTAAAATATAAAGAAAAAATAAACCCCTCTGAAATCCCCAAGATATCGCTTGACTAATCTTAACTTCTTTCCTTAATAAACAATTCTTTCAACATGACAATTCTTTCTAAAGATTTCGTAAATAGCTATAAAAATAAGCAGCCCAACTGGGGTTTTAATGGGTTAGGTTATATTGTATATAAAAGAACTTATGCTAGACTTAAAGATGACGGAGCTACTGAAGAATGGCACGAAACAATAGAAAGATGTATAAACGGAGCCCAAAAAATTGGAGCAGATTATACACAAGAAGAAGCTGAAAAGTTATTTGATCTTGCATTTAATCTTAAATGCAATTTTGCAGGAAGAATGTTGTGGCAGTTGGGTACTAGTACTGTAGACAGATTTGGCGCTAATTCTCTTTTAAATTGCTGGTTTACCAGCATGAAAGAACCAAAGGCATTTTTATTTTTGTTTGAAAATTTAATGCTGGGTGGAGGAGTGGGCTATAGCATTCGAAGAGAGGATGTTATGGAATTACCCAAGATTAAAACTGGAGTTAACATAACTCATCAGCAAACTAAAGACGCTGATTTTATTGTTCCAGATTCAAGAGAGGGATGGGTAAAACTTTTAGAAAATCTACTGACTGCATTTTTTCAAACAGGTAAAAGTTTTTCTTACAGCACTATCTTAATCAGAGGCGCTGGAGAAAAGATAAATGGATTTGGAGGAAAAGCAAGTGGATCTGCTATTTTGGTTGATGGTATTAATAAAATTACAAACGTATTTCACTCTAGAGAGGGTAAAAAATTTCGTTCTATTGATGTACTTGATATTTGCAATATTATTGGAAGCATTGTGGTTGCTGGCAATGTGAGAAGATCTGCTGAAATTGCTTTAGGGGATCCGGACGACATTCTTTATCTACGGGCTAAAAATTGGAATACAGGAAATGTTCCAAATTGGCGAGCAATGTCTAATAATACTTTATATGTAGATGACTATTCTCATTTGCTCGATGAATTCTGGACTAACGGATACGAGATTAATAAGGATACTGGATTTGCAAATGGAGAGCCTTATGGATTTTTTAACTTACCTCTTTCTCAAAAGTATGGGCGACTAAAGGATGGTCCGATCAAAAATTCAGATCTATATCCTACTAATATAGATAATGTCGTAGGCACAAATCCTTGTGGTGAAATTAGTCTTTCTGATTATGAATGCTGTAACCTTTGCGAACTATATTTAAATAATATTGAATCTAAAGAAGAACTCATAGAGTCCGCTAAATTACTTTATAAAACTCAAAAAGCTATTGCAGCACTACCATTCTTACATGAAGAAACAAATAACATTGTTCACAAAAACATGCGCCTCGGTCTTGGGGTTACTGGTATTTGCCAGTCTCTTGATAAGCTTGATTGGCTTGATGACTGTTATGTTGCTCTTCGGAAGTTTGATAAATTATGGAGCAAGCAAAAAGGATGGCCTAGAAGCATTAAATTAACTACAATTAAGCCATCTGGAACATTGAGTTTATTAGGTGGAGCTACGCCCGGAGTACACCCGGCTTATTCTAAATATTACATGAGGACTGTAAGAATGAGCAGTGACGACAGGCTCGTTCAAATTTGTAGGGATTTAGGTTATCATACCGAATTCTTATTAAACTTTGATGGTACAGAAAATCGGGATACTATTGTTGTGTATTTCCCATGCGAAACTCCGGATGGAGCTATTTTAGCCGATGATATGGGCGTTATTAAACAGTTAGACATGGTCAAGACATTACAAGATGTGTGGAGTGATAATGCTGTATCTGTTACTGCTTACTATTCTCCTGAAGAACTAGATGCATTAAAGAGTTGGCTTAAAGAGAACTATAAAAACAATATAAAGAGTGTTAGTTTCCTACTTAGACAAAAACATGGTTTTAAGCAAGCTCCATACCAAGAAATAACAAAAGAAGCTTATGAATTAGCAAAGTCTAAAGTAAAGCCTCTATCAAATATTAATATAACAGGAGAAACTTTGCAAGGACTAGAATGCGAAGGTGGAGTTTGCCCTATAAGGTAAAAATATGAAATATTATATCAGAGGAGGAGTGGGAGATATTCTTCAATCTCTATGGTTTATTAAAACTTATCCCGAAAAAGAATTTATTGTTCACACTCATTATAAAGGAGCAAAAGAAATATTTTCTCATTTCGGCGCTAAGAACGCTCATTTTTATGAGTTTGATGATCTTGAAAGTCATAATACTCAAGTAGATTTCATAAAGGAAGATCATGCTAAAGAAAGCCAAAAAGACATTGCAGATACTCCAAGGGCATTCTATAGCGATTTTGATTTTGGCGCAGAAGCAAATGAGGCGGCTAAGAAATTAGTCGAATCATTTCAAGAACAAAAAAACATTATAGGAATTCATCCATTTAGAAGCGGCTTCGCCCAGTCTGTATATGATGATTTTAATCTACCCGCTAAGGAACTGCCAGTAGAAATCTCAAAAAACGTAATTAACGATAATAGTAATTATTTACTATTCGGTTCTAAAAATGAACTTCTTCAGTATGGAATACCAGAAAGCAAAAATGTAAAGTTTGTTTGCTTTAGCGATATTATTTATAGTTTAGCAACAGTAAAGTATTGCAAGACTCTAGTTGGTCTCGATAGTTGTTTTAAAAGCATGTCCTCAATGCAAAGAATAAATACGATATGCATAATTGGTAATTTTAATGATCCAACTAGAGATTCTATGTTTATCAATCAGTATCAAAAAGATGGAGTAATGAAAGTATACAAAGTAAATAATATAGAGGAAGAGAAAGAAGAAATATCAGAGTTCATCACTAAGAATCTATAATGAAATCTTTTTACGCTCACATTGATCTGGGCGATTTAGTTTATTCTTTATATTATGCAAAAAAGCTAGGCTTTGAAAAATATATTGTTGATGGAGAAAGGGGAATTTGTAAATTTAACAATGAATCAAAAAAATTCATAAGTCCTTTTATATCTTCTCAACCTTATATTAAGGAAATTGAAGATTTTACCGGCCAGCCTTATGATGTAGATTATGGATCTCACCCCGAAGGAAAAGAAGTTGTAGTTGGAACAAATTTAGTAGAATATCACTCTTCCAAGTTTAAGATAGACTGGAAAACCGTAAATGAAGCTTGGTTAACAGCCCATTCGATAAACATAAACAAAAAAGTAGTCATAAACAGAACTCCTAGATATCAAGGAAATTATTACTTTTATAATGACTTTCTCAGGCATATTAATATAAGCGATTGTGTTTTTGTAGGACTTAAAAATGAATGGGAAAGATTTTGCTTTGAATTTAAAAAACCAGTCGATTATTACCCAACAACTTCATCTATTGAGTTAGCAGCTGTAATAAACGGGACTGAGTTTTTTCTCGGAAATCAATCCCTATCCTTAGCAATAGCCACCGGATTAGGCAAAAGATGTTTTGTAGAAAAAGGACAACAATGCGCTAATTATATTTTCAACTCAAAAAAGATTGTATATTTTTAATGAAAATTGCTGTAACAAATATTTATACAAAAAACATAAAAGAGCTAGCAATAATAACAACAGAATATAACAAAAGAAAATATTGCGAAAAGCACGGCTACGATTTAATAGTGCAAACTGATAATTTTGCCCTCCCTCATTTAGGTTTTGAAAAATTAAACTTAATAAAAAATACTATCCAAACAAATAAATACGACTGGGTTTATTGGTGTGGCACAGACACCATGATAACAAATTATAAAATAAAACTAGAAGACATAATAGATGAAAATTATTGTTTTATAATCGCTCCCGACCTCTGGGATTGGAATGTAGATTCAATGTTGTTTAAAAACGACGAAAGAACAATTAGATTTCTAGAAACTATAATATCTCGATACTCAGACTATATAGACGAAAACGGGAATCCGAAAATTAATAAAGTAAAAAGAAAAGATGGTAACTGGGTAGCTTGGGCTGAAAACGGAGCAATAATAGAAGAGTGTAAGGGAATTGATTTTACGACAACCATAAAGAAAGAGTATCAAAATTTCGTAAAAGAGGTCCCACAAAAAACAATGAACTCTTACTTGTATAATTTATATGGAACTCCAGAGCATTCAAAAAAATTAGATTATCAAAATAGAAATGGACAATGGTCAAAAGGAGATTTTTTAGTGCATTGGCCGGGAGCTCACAATAACCTAAAGTTGCAACTAGCTTTAGCAACAGTTCAACAAGTACAGGAGTAAAATGAAAATTGCTTTAATAAATATATACACCACAAACATTAAAGAGCTAGCAGTTATAACAACAGAATTTAATAAAAGAAAGTATTGTGAAAAACATCAATACGATTTAATAATAGAAACAAAAAATTTTTCGCTGCCTCACTTAGGATTTGAAAAGCTAGCTTTGATAAAAAGAACGCTTGAGTCTAATAAATATGATTGGGTTTATTGGTGCGGAACTGACACCATGATTACTAATTATAATATTAAAATAGAAGATTTAATTGACGATAACTATTCATTCATAATAGCTCCGGACGTGTGGGATTGGAATTCTGATTCAATGCTCTTTAAAAATAGCAAAGAATCACTTCAATTTCTAGAGAAAGTTATTTCAAAATATGATAAATACGTGGATGAAAATGGAAACGCAAAAAGCAATAACATAAAACTTAAAGATGGATGCACAATAACTTGGGGAGAACAAGCCGCTTTAATAGAAGAATGCAAAGGAAAATTCTTTTCAACAGAAATAAAAGAAGAGTATAAAAATTTTGTTAAAGAAGTTCCGCAAAAAACAATGAACTCTTACCTGTATGAACTTTATCCAACTCCTTTTCACGCTCAAAAAAAGGATTATAGAGGAAGAAATGGAGAATGGTCTGAAGGTGATTTTTTAATGCACTGGCCCGGTACAAACAATAATGCTAGAATTCAAATAGCGTTAAATATGATTAAACTAGTAAAAGAATAATATGGATAGAATTTTAAATGAAATAAAAAAATACGCAGATGAAAACATATTAAAGAAAAATTGGGAGGCCGGAAAAGACTGGGTTCAGTATTCAGGTCCTTATTTTTCATCAGATGAATATGTAGCGGCAGTTAAATCTTTACTAACCGGATGGATAGTAATGTCAGAAGATTCATTATCTTTTGAAAATATTTTTCCTAAATATCTTGGAAAAGAATACGGCATCTTAACTAATAGCGGTAGTAGTTCAAATTTAATAATGATGTCTGCTTTGACATCTAAGCGTCTTTATAATTTACCTAAAGGAACAAAAGTTATTACTCCTATAGCTGGTTTTCCAACAACAATTAATCCTATCTTTCAAGTTGGATTTGAGCCTCTTTTTGTTGATATAGAAATTGATACTTTGAATTTAAATTTAGACCAAGTAGAAGAGCAGGCTAAGAAAGGAGCAAGAGTAATCACATTTGCACATGTTTTGGGCAACCCACCAGACATGAATAGGTTAATGGAAATAGTAAAAGAATATGAATTAATCCTTTTAGAAGATTGTTGCGACGCTTTAGGATCGTCTTATAACGGACAACTGCTAGGAAGCTATGGTGAATTTGCTAGTTGCAGTTTTTATCCAGCTCATCATATGACTATTGGCGAAGGAGGATTTGTTGCCTGCAACACAAAACAACAAGAAGTAATAGCTAGAAGTTTTAGAGAATGGGGGCGAGGATGTTATTGTGTTGGCAAGAAAGCTAACCTTTTAAAAAACGGGACATGCAATAAAAGGTTCCATAATTGGCTTCCTTCAATCCCAGATGAAATTTTTGATCATAAATATGTATACGATGAAATAGGATATAACTTAAAACCAATAGAATTACAAGCTTCTATAGGTTTGCAACAAATTAAAAAGCTCCCAGAAATCCACAATAGAAGAAAAGAAAACCACGCTTTATTAACTAATGTATTTAAAAAGCATGAAGAATTTTTCCATATTCCTATTGCTACTCCTTGCTCGGACCCCAGTTGGTTTGCGTTTGCTGTTACAATAAAAGGTTCATCTCCATTCAAGAGAAGACAGATCGTTGACTTTTTTGAAAGCAACAAGATTCAAACCAGACCATATTTTGCGGGAAACATTATGCTACAACCGGCTTATGAAGGTTATATTAGCAATGAAGATGTGATTAAGAAATTTCCAGTGTCAAGAAAGGTTACTTCAGACACCTTCTTTTTAGGAACTAGCCCAGTAATATCATTGCCGCAAATACAATATATAGAAGAAAAACTTGATTTGTTTATTGCTAATCTGTAAAATATTTTATTATGTCTAAGGTGGTTTATATAACTGGTTGCTTGGGCCTTATTGGTTCTTATTTGACAAGAGCTTGCTTAAAGCAAGATTATTATGTAATTGGCATAGATAAAATTACATATGCTGCAAGACCAGATCTTTTAAATGAATTTTTGTCATATGAAAGATTTAAATTTGAAGAGCAAGACATTTGCGACATAAATAGACTTGTAGATTGTGATTATTTTATTAATGTTGCAGCCGAAACCCATGTTGATAATTCTATTAGAAAAAGCGATGAGTTTGTTAAATCTAATATAAACGGAGTTCATAATATTCTTGAACTTATCAAAGGATATAAAAAGGAAGGTATTATTATTCCAACTCTACTTCATTTTAGCACCGATGAAGTTTATGGAGATATTTCTAGCGGCGAACATATTGAAACAGACTTACTGAAGCCAAGTAATCCTTATGCTGCCACAAAAGCCGCCGCAGATCAATTAATTTTAGCTTGGGCCAGAACTTACAAAATTCCATATGTAATAGTAAGACCTACTAACAATTATGGAATTGGTCAATATGTAGAAAAACTTATACCTAAGACTTGCAAGTGCTTGACTCTAGATAGAAAGGTTCCCCTTCATAATAATGGTACTCCATATAGAAACTGGCTACATGCTAAAGATACCGCCGATGGAGTTCTAACAATAATAAACAGTGGAGTCAAGAATGAAATATTTAATATCGCAGGAGGCTTTGAACAAAGCAACATTGTAACTGTAGAAAAAATAATAACAGAATATTTCGGAAAACTTCCTAGTGATTATGTGGAAAAACATCTAGACCTTTCATTGTCTAGAGATGGCCAAGACGTAAGATATGCTCTTAATGATAACAAGCTGAGAGCTTTAGGTTGGAAGCCTAAATGCAATTTTGATAAAGAGCTAAAAGAAATCGTCAAATTTTATAAGAACAACTTTTTCTGGTAAAAAGTATGACAATAAAAGAAGTTTGCTAAAAAGTTCGATTATCTTTTATCAACAAATACAATATAATATTATTAAAACAAAATTACGATTTATTTATAGATGACAAAAATATAAACGCTAAAGATTTCGATAATCTGCCAATATGAACAATCAAATTTTTGAAAATCTATTAATTTTAGAACTCGCCAATAATCATTGGGGATCGCTAGAAAGAGGCAAAAAGATAGTTAGAGAATTTGCTAAGGTCGTAAAAATTAATAGAGTAAAAGCGTCTATTAAACTTCAGTTTAGAGATGTAGATAATTTTATTCATAAAGACTTCAAAAATAATAATAGCAGATATATACAAAAAACTACTAAAACTAAATTATCTTTCTCTGAGTTTAAAGAACTAATTACTTATATCAAAAAGCACGACTGTATTCCTATGGCTACTCCATTTGACGAAACATCCGTCGATTGGTGTGTGGAGCTAGATCTTCCTATAATTAAGATTGCTAGTTCAGATATTAATGATTGGTTGCTGATCAACAAGATTGCTACCACCAAAAAGCCTGTAATTATTTCTACTGGTGGAGCAAATGACAAGCAAATAGATGATGTAATTAAATTCTTTACAAATAGAAATATATCCATAGCAGTCAACCACTGCGTTTCTAAGTATCCCAGCTCAGATGACGAACTAGAGCTAAATCAGATAAACTATTTAAAAAATAAATATCCAGACCTCATAATTGGTCTTTCAACTCATGAGCATAATGATTGGCACTCTTCGATGCTTATTTCTTATGCCAAGGGGGCTAGAACTTGGGAAAGACACATCGACATACCATACCCATCCAATCATGAGCAAAAAGAAGTTTCGCCTTATTGCTCTTTACCTCATCAAATAGATGAATGGTTTAAGGCTTTTAATAAAGCCGTTTCTATGTGCGGAACATCTTTAGAAAACAGAAGAGTTATAGACGATAAAGAAATAAACTATTTAGAGTCTTTGTATAGAGGATTATATCTGAAGCAAGATTTGAAAAAAGGAAGCAAAATTTTTCTTAATAATATCTATAGCGCGATTCCTTATCAAAAAGAAATTGGGCATATTTCTTCTAGAGATTATTTTGATGGAGAATTTATTCTAAATAAGAATCTTAAAAAAGATAGCCCGCTTACAAAAGACGACATTTCCTAATGAAATTATCAGATATTGTTATAAATTTTCTTCAAGAAAAAAACATCGACACAGCCTTCACCGTATCTGGTGGAGGTTGTATTCATTTGATAGACTCTCTTAGGAAGTCTAAACTATCTACATTTTGCGTTCACCATGAGCAAGCCGCACTAATGGCAAGTGAAGGCTACTTTAGGATGAATAATAAAATGGCTGCCAATATTGTAACAACTGGACCGGGCGGCACAAACACTGTCACTGGCTTGCTTGGACTTTGGCTAGACAGCATACCATCAATTATTATTTCTGGGCAAGTGCAGAAAAGCCAACTCTCTTCTGGCACCGGATGCCGCCAAATTGGAGATCAAGAGTTTGATATCACAAGCGTTGTTAAGCCAATGGTCAAATACGCTACTATGATTGTAGACCCTCAATCAATAGTAAAAGAATTAAATAAAGCTTATAATATTGCTTTGTCTGGCCGTCCGGGTCCAGTTTGGATAGACATCCCATTAGATATGCAGGGATGCGATGTCAATTTAGAATTACTTTATCCCAATGAAGAGATTCAGACTACTCCAAAAGCCACTTCAAAACAATTACTTGAGCTAGAGCAACTTCTCAGCAAATCAAAAAAGCCTCTTGCTATAGTTGGCAATGGAGTCAGACTTTCTGATTCTTATGATGAATTAAATAAGTTTCTAATTAAAAATGGAATCCCTGTTGTAACTGGACCTCATTCAGGGGTGGATTGCGTAGATAATACTTACGAATACTACTGCGGAAGAATCGGAATCTTGGGTCAACTTACTTCAAATCAAATAGTTCAACAAGCTGATCTTTTAATTTGCCTTGGATCAAGGCTTCCATTTAAGATGACAGGCTATAATATACCTGAATTTTCTCCAAATTCTAAAAAGGTTATTATTGATATAGATGGGTTTGAAATTAAAAAGCATAAATTTCAAGTAGATTTGCCAATTGTGTCAGACTTAAAGTTCTGCCTAAAAGAAATGAATACTTTTGATACAAACAAAAACTATTCCTCATGGCAGAAAAAGGTAAAATCTATTAGAAGGCATCAAAAGAATTTTCATCCAAAACACAAAAATCTAAAAGACCATGCAAGCTTTTATTATTTAATTAGTAAGGCTCCTAAGTTTTTTGATAATGCACCAATTGTAACAAGCAACGGAACCGCCCACGTTATAACCCTTCAAACTTATAAATTAAATAAAAACCAAAGACTATTTACAAATGTTGGTTGCGCAAGTATGGGTTATGGCCTTCCGGCAGCAATTGGAGCTTGCATTGCAAATGATAAAAAACCAGTGATTTGCGTAGAAGGAGACGGCAGCATCATGATGAATCTCCAAGAGTTACAGACCATTAAAACATATAATCTTCCTGTAAAAATCGTGCTGATTAATAACGACGGATATCTATCAATTAAACTATCTCAGGAATCATTTTTTAAAGGTCAAGAATTTGCCAGCGGCCCATCTAATGGGGTTACCGTACCAGAATTTAAAAAGATAGCAAAAGCTTTTGGCATTCCATATCTTTCTATATCTAAGAATGGCCAAATAAATAACAATCTTAAAAAGATGATGAATTCATCTGGGCCAACTTTTGTTGAAGTATTTACTCACCCCAAAGAGCGGCATGAACCAAAAGTCACACACAAGGGAATCGACGCTAATGGTAAAATCATACCCGGAACTTTGACAGATATGTTTATTTCTGATTCATTTTGATATGAATGTATTTCTTACTGGAGCTAGTGGCGGAATAGGACAAGAGATTAAGTCTGTTTTAGCAGGAGACGGTGTCAATGTTATATCTTATTCTTCAAAAGAAATGGACCTTTCTGGAGATTACGATGTTTCTAATATTCCAACGCTTGATGGATTTATCCATGCGGCTGGCATAAATTCTTTGGCTTTCCACAACAGATTAAACCAAAATGAATTATTAAAACTCTTTAATATCAATGTTTTTAGCTTTGTGAATTTATGTTCTAAATTAAAATTTAATGATTGCGCGAACATTATAGCCATAGGATCTTTTTACGCAGAAAATACCAAAGAAAGCAGAATTCAATATTCTATGTCAAAGCACGCTTTATTTGCTGCCGTGAAAACTATAGCTTTAGAAAAATCGCAAAATCTTATTAAAGTAAATATGGTCTCTCCGGGATTTGTAGATACAGCATTGACTAGGAAAAATAACTCAAGCGAAAGAATAAAAGACCTTCAATCAAACATACCACTAGGATTAGCGGAGCCAATTCATATTGCAAATATGTGTTCTTATCTGATAAATAAAAATCATGGAATTACCGGCCAAAACATGCTAATAGATTGTGGGTACTCTTTAAAACACCTATGAACCATTCTTTTTCTATCAATGGCAAAACTTTTTCATGCTCTGATGAGGAGCTAGACCAACTAGAGATACAGTCACATCCTAGAAAATATTCTGTTTATTTTGACAAGTTCAATAAAAACTTTCCTGAAAAGAGTGTTGTTCTTGCAGACCAGAAAGTAAAAAACCTATATAATATTAATCACCATACTGTAATATCTATAGAATCAATAGAAGAAAACAAAAATATAAAAACCGTTCTTGAAGTATGCGATACTTTGATGCGCGTTAATTTTGACAAGTCTTGGACTCTGTACGCTATTGGTGGCGGCATAATTCAAGACATAGCAGCGTTTACATCTAAGATTTTTAAGAGAGGAATTGATTGGGTATTTGTTCCTACTACATTGCTATCTCAATGCGATAGCTGTATAGGCGGTAAAACTGCTCTTAATTTTAACCAATATAAAAATCAATTGGCTTTGTATTCAGCCCCGAAGAGCGTTATCATCGATGTTGATTTTTTGCAAAGCCTGTCTTTTCAAGATATAGTTTCTGGATATGGAGAAATTGTAAAGCTGTTTTTGATTGGTGGAGATTTTTATATTGAGAATCTGCATTCTTTTTCTTTAAAGCAGGCGATTTTTCATTCATTAATGATAAAAAAAGCTGTCGTAGAATTTGATGAGTTCGAAAATTTAGAAAGAAAGTCTTTAAACTATGGCCATTCTTTCGGTCACGCAATAGAATCTGCCGCGAACTACAGCATCCCACATGGAGAGGCTGTGCTACTTGGTATTGAAATAATCAATAAGCTATTCACAAACTCAAAAGACATATCAAATATAATATCTAGATATACAAGTTTAAACAAAATCAAGCATTTAGATTCTTTTAAATTAATCAATAGCCTAAAGACAGACAAAAAGATATCAGGAGGCAGAATATCTTTTGTCGTTGTTGATGACCCGGGAAATACTATTTTTCTAGATAGTCCTATAGATGAAAAATTAGAGCGCAAAATTCATGACATACTTACTAATTGATTTTGGAGCTTCATTTATTAAAGTTGCGTCTTATGATAATGTTTCTAAGAAAATAAAAAACCTAGAAACAACAAACTCTCCTTTCCAAAATAAATATCAAGTCAAGGCAACCGAAATAGAAAATATATTAAAAAATATAGTAGAAAGAAATTCTCCAGCGGATGGAATTCTTTGCTGCTCAATCCTAGGAGGATCTTATCACGGGCAATGCTACCACTCATGGAAAGATAATCCTTATAAAGAACATCAATCTTGCGTCATAAGCGGAGTATTTTACGATAGCCCAAACTATCACGTTCACTCTCATTTTTCTAAAAACGGAACTAAAGACCTGAAAGTTTTAGGCCATATAAATAGCATTCCAGTTTTTACATGTTTAGGAGATACCAATTGCGTAATTGAGTCTTTGCCTCTAGATGATAAAAATCTATGCATCAATATTGGCACTGGATCTCAAGTTATATATCTGAAAGACAACGAAGTCCAAACCCATAAATTCATTCCGGCAGGAAGGGCGCTTTTAACTTTTAAGAATTTCTTTGATTCAATTGGAGTTGATTTTTTTAAGTTATTAAATGAAACATCTTTTGAAGATGTAATAAATTCTAATCTAAAAGTAGACCTAAATGTTTTCAAGCAATCCCACCAATATAATGGAGGAGGCAGTATACTTAGGATAAACGAAGAAAGTTTTTCTGCTAATAATTTAACTGGATCTATTTTAAAAAACTTAGTGCTTCAATATGAAAAATATATTGCCAGCTCCGGAAAGCGAAAAATATTACTAAGCGGTGGAATTCCTAAGAAAATTAAAATTTTACCAGATTTATTTAGACATTTTTATCCCTGCTTTGAAGTTTCCCTTTTGTCTGGCGACATAGAAGCTACCCATATCGGCCTAGCTAAATACATAAATAAATATTTATGAGAATTTTAATTACCGGATCTAATGGATACATAGCAAAAGCAATTATTAAATGTTTAAAACAAGAACATTCTATAACGTGCTTATCTAGAGCCGAAGCGGATCTTACTTCTATTGATAAAGTTAATGCTTTTTTTGATAAGCATGAATCTTTCGATGCATTGATACATACGGCTATAACCGGCGGCAGAAGATTAAAATCCGAAAATGGAGACACTATAGATCAAAACATTAAAATGTATTATAATCTGCTAGAAAATAAAAACAGTTTTGAAAGATTTATCTCTTTTGGATCCGGAGCAGAGCTATTAGCTTTAGATACGCCTTATGGAATAAGCAAAAGACTCATAGCTGATTCTATGAAGTTCAAGGATAAGTTTACTAATTTAAGAATATTTGGTTGCTTTGATCATAATGAATTAGACAATAGATTTATCAAAGGGAACATATTACGATATATAAATAAAGAGCCAATACAAATATATGAAAACAAGAAAATGGACTTCTTCTTCATGGATGATTTGATTTCTTTAGTCAAATATTGTTTAGTTCACGACTCCCCACCTAAAGAAATTAACTGCTCATATAAAGAAAAATATTCCCTGCATCAAATAGCCGAAATAATAAATCGTTTGGGCGCTCATAATGTTTCTATTTTTTCAAATAATTTATCTGGCAAAGATTATATTGGCGAGTCCAATTTGCCGATTGAACACATTGGGCTGGAAAAAGGTATTAGATCTGTTTATAATAAATTAGTTAATTCATAAAAAAATATGTTTTCCGCAGATGTTTTCTGTAACGTTTAAATAAAATATAATTATGATATTTGAAGCTTCAATGTTTTTTCAAGAGAATGATCTTTTAGAAATTAAATTAAACCAACACTGGGAATTTGTTGATAAATTTATAATTGTTGAAGCTGGAGAAACACACACAGGAATCAAAAAGAACTTTTTATTTAATCACCAAAGATTCAAGAAATACTCTGACAAAATAGTATATAAGTCTTTTAATTCTTTTCAAGAGATTTACGATTTGTATCCAAACATAATCTCTAAACATATTTATAAAACCGTAAGTTCGCAGCCTCATCTTAATTTAAATGACTGGATAAGAGACCATCTGCAAGCCGAATATTTGACTGTAGCTTTATTGGAGCAGCAACCGAAAGATTCAGATATTGTTTTATTTACATGTCTAGATGAAGTATTAAATGAATACGCTTTCTCAGAGGCTAAAAATATTTTTTCAGAAAATAAAACCTATAACCTTTATTCTCATTTAGAAAAAAGATATATCACTAATTCTTGCGACTATGCTCCCGTATTTGGATTCGACTTAGATATGTATGTTTATAAATTAAATCTATTTAGTAAGAAAACCCCAGTCGGCTGCATGACGCTGTTTTCTAATTTAAATAAAATTAAGCACACTGAACTTAGATATTTTTCTCTATCTACCCATCATCCAATAGAAAACGCCGGATGGCACTTTACTTTTTTAGATGATACTAGAGGCGAAAAAGCTTTAAAAAAATATAAAAGCTGGGCGCACTCAAGAGACGGAGGGCATGATGTATCTTATTTTGATATTAATACTCCTTTAGAAGCGGAGCGAAGAGTGTTATCAGATTACAATACTCAAATGGTTCAAATATCTTCTAAAACTCACCCTGAATGGCTAATGAATAATCTATCCAAATATTCTAGCTATATTTATTCTACTTGAATATAATCAATATGAAAAAAATTCTTATCACTGGTATTTTAGGTCAGGATGGAGCAAACATGGCTGAATATTTGCTCCAGAATACTGAGTATTTAATTTTTGGCATGATGCGAAGAAGTTCTAATCCTAATTTTAAAAACTGCGAAAAGTTTTATAATAATTCCAGATTTCAATTCGTTTATGGAGATTTAACGGATAGCGTTAGCATCGATTCTCTTGTTTCAAATATCCAGCCAGATTATCTTATTAATTTTGGAGCCCAAAGTTTTGTGGGATGTAGTTGGGATATGCCTTTGCAAACTTTTGAGGTTAATGCTACTGGAGTTTTAAAATGCTTAGAAGCAATTAGAAAAAATAAACCAAGTTGTCGATTTTATTCAGCTGGATCATCGGAAGAGTTTGGGGATGTTTTAACTATACCTCAAGATATTAATCATCCGCTACGACCAAGGAGTCCATATGGAGCTTCTAAAGCTGCTGCGAGAAGCATAGTAAAAGTATATAGAGAATCGTATGGTTTATATGCTGTACATGGAATATTATTTAATCACGAAGGAACAAAACGAGGAGAAGAGTTTGTTACAAGAAAAATAACGAAAGGAGTAGCTAGAATAGTAAAATCTCTTAAAGAAAATACACCTTTTTCTCCAATCGAATTAGGAAATTTGGAGTCTAAAAGAGATTGGTCCGATAGTGAAGATTTTGTAGACGGAGTTTGGAAAATGCTTAATCAAGAAAAGCCAAAAGACTTTGTTCTCTCAAGCAATGAAACTCATTCAATAAGAGAATTCGTTGAACTTGCTTTTAAATACGCAAACATTGAAGGAGCATGGCACGGAAACGGAATAATGGAAGAATTCTCTTTATCGGGAGAAATGAAATCAATTTATAATTTTCAATCATCAATCCTAGTTAAAATAAATCCAAAATTTTATAGACCAGCTGAAGTAGATTTATTAATTGGAGACTCAAATCCTGCAAGAGGAGAACTAGGATGGAGTCCAAAAGTATCATTTAATGAGCTAGTTAAAAAAATGGTTGAAAACGACATTCATCTCTTGACTAATGCTTAGGTCTATCAATACTTTAACGTGCCAGAAGGCAAAAAGCCTAGAAAATTAAGCAATCATCAAAAATTAATTATTGCATTTCTTGTAGATCATCAGAAATGTAATTGGGCTAATGAGATGAGGATAGCAAATAAACTCATCAAAGAGCATGGCTTTGAATTTTTGATATCCCTAAAAGGCAGGACTAAATTAATATCTTTAGTTTGGTTTCTTGGCGAAAACGGTAAAAAGTTCCTAAACGATATTAAAAAATATCAATCTCTTTCTTTCAAAAAAGAAACTTACCAATTAGAAGAACAGCCTGTCGCCCCACCAGTCGAGATAGAAAAAAAGCCTAAAACAGTTCAAGAATTTTTAAACCTATTTAAATAATATGGCAAGACCTAAAAAAGAATCTACCGAATCTACGGCAATCGAGTCTAAAAACAAACTTAAAGTTTTAGATGAAATTTTAAATCAAAACAAAGACTACCATTATGCTTTTGACAATAATATAGACTATGTCGTTAGCAGCGGCAGCCTTACTATGGACATAGAAATGGGCGGAGGCATTCACCCCGGAATTGTTCGATCCTCTGGAATCACAGAGGGAGGGAAAACAAGCAACGCTCTTTCTTTTGCGAAAAACTTTCAGATTCTTCATCCAGAAAAGGGTTGTGTGATATATGTAAAGTCAGAAGGAAGATTAAGCGAAGAAATGGTCAAGAGATCTGGAGTTGATACTGATCCAGAAAAATGGAGAGTTATTCCTACAAACGATTATGAATTTGTTATTGATAAGATGAGAAGACTTATCAAAGATAACGACGACGGGAATATCTACTTCTTTATTTTAGACAGTTTAGATGCTTTAGTACCTCGCAATGATTTAGCAAAATCAGCAACTGAAGCTAATAAAACTGCAGGTGCAGCTTTGCTTACCGCAGATCTTTTAAGGAAGATGGCCGCTGCATTTTCAGCAAGAGGGCATATTTGTTTTATTATATCTCAAGTAAGATCTTCTATTAAGATAAATCCTTATGAGAAAGGAGATCCAAAAGTTACCAACGCAAGCGGTGGAAATGCAGCTCTTCATTATTCTGATTGGATTTTAGAGTTTCAGCAAAGGTGGAATAAAGATCTAATTTACGCTACGGCAAAACAGGATGGCAATCCTGTTGGTCATTGGTGCAAGGTTATCTTTAGGAAAACTCCAAATGAAAAATCAGGAAGAGAAATTCGATATCCTATTAAATATGGAAGAACGAATGGATCTAGTATTTGGATAGAATACGAAGTTGTAGACCAATTATTGGCTTGGGAGTTCGCTCACGCTAAGGGAGCTTGGATTACTATAACTGACGAACTAATTAAAGAGTTGTCTGATAATGGTTTAGAAATGCCGAAGCAACATCAGGGAGAAGCAAATCTAAAAAACTTCCTCGAAGAAAATCAAACCATCACCAAATATCTCTTTAATAAGTTTATCAGTGTTTTAAAGAAATGAAGCTATACAACATTTATGGAAAAGTTGTAAGTAAAAATGTCTCTGACTATTTAATAGAGTGGGAAGGGAAATCTAGATCTAAAATCCAATACAAAGTAAAACAATTTCTAAAACAATATTGGAAAAATCATATTGTTTATGAAGAGTTTCCTGTATTCGGCAGCAAGTTAAAAGTTGACATTTTAAATGCAACTCGCAAGATTGCTGTGGAAGTTCATGGTCCACAGCACTCTTCTTTCAATAAATTTTTCCATGGAGAATCTCGGCTTAATTATTTAAAATCAATTAAAAGAGACGTAGCAAAAGAAAAGTGGCTTGTTTTAAATCAATTTACTCTGATTGAAATCTATCACGATGAAGTTGATAAAATAAGTGACAAAACGATCAAAGAGAGATATAATATTATTTTATAATGGCTATTTATTCACTTCAGATTGAGAAGTATGTTTTATCAGGGATAATAAAGCATCAGGATGTTTTCGGGGACATAGAAAGTTTTATCAATGAGAATGATTTTATTAATGATGTCCATTATACCGTGTTTTGTGTTTATAAGGACTGCTTTAATAAAGGGTCCTCTATAGATAAAATTCTAATTGCAGAAAAAGCTAAAAATTTAGGAATTACTTTTAAAGATCAATCGATTGATATTTTTAATTATATCAATAGCATTTGCTTAATACCAACAACTAAGCAAGGGCTAATTGAGGCCGCAAAAGAACTTCTTACTTTAAGAATAAGGAGAGAGCTTGAGGAAACTGGTGAAACTATAAAAAAATATGTAAATACCTGTTCCGATAAACCAATTCAAGACATCATATCCAACTGCGATAAGATATATAATGAAAAAATAACTCCATATGCTAAAGAAAATAGCAAGCCGGAGGATATAGTTTCAAATATAATTGAAATAATTGAAGAAAGAGGAAACAATCCAGAACAGGAAACGGGATTAGTAACCCCATATGCTAATTTCAATAGATTATACGGCGGAATCCGACCCGGTAATATTTACGCTTGGGTAAGTCGCCCAAAACATGGAAAGTCTACAATATTAAACGATTTAGCTTTAAAAATTACATCTATTAATAAAGGGGTAAAAGCTTTAGTTCTTGATACTGAAATGTCTACTTTAGACATGAAGTTTCGCATAGCTTCTTCTCTCACTGGAATACCCGTTTGGCATTTAGAAACCGGCAATTGGAAAAAGAATACCTCTTTATATAATAAATTCCAAGATAGCAAAACAAAAATTAAGGAATTACAAAATCAAGTAGATCATTTGCAAGTTTCTGGAAAACCTATTCAAGAAGTAGTTTCTATTATTAAGAGATGGTATTTTACTAAGGTTGGACGAGGCAATCCTTGTGTTATAGTATATGATTACATTAAATTAACAGGGGAATCTGATAAAACAAAGCAAGAATATCAATTAATTGGTGAAAAAGTTAATGCTTTAAAAGAGCTTTGCTCGGAATTAAATATTCCTATTCTAACTGCTTGTCAATTAAACAGAAGCGCTGAAAGTGGTGTGGATGATAGTAGCGCGATTTCTCAATCTGATCGATTACAATGGTTCGCTTCATTCGTGGGTATTTTTAGAAGAAAAACAGTAGAAGAAATTGCCGACGATGGAGAAGAATTTGGTTCTCATAAATTAATTCCACTCGCAACGAGATTTCAAGGAAAAGATTCAGCAGGGCATCACGATCTAGTTAGAGTAAAAGAAGGAAAAAAAATTAAGTATATGCCTAACTACCTCAGCTTTAATATTTCAAGTTTTAATGTAGAAGAAAAGGGCACTCTTGAAGATATAATATCTGCAAAAGCTTTGCGACCCGACCTAGACGACTCTGGAGATGGTGAATTATTATGAATGACTGCGAATCGGTAAGAAAAATCTTACAAGATCTAGGATATATTTTAACAGATAATGGCAGAGAATTTAGAACAAAACCCCTATATAGGGATTCAGATAACGATAACGTTTTAAGGATTTGGAAGAATTCTGGTCAATGGGTAGACTTTAAAGAAAACAAGAGCGGATCGCTAGAAGAACTAGTTAAGTTAACCTTAAAGTTTCAAAGCATTGATGAGGCAAAAAATTGGATTTCATCACAAGGTGTTGTTTATCAAATAGAATCCTCAGGAAAACCAAAAGTAGTAACAAAGCAAGTTCAGATATTTGACAAATCATTATTGTTAAAACTGACAAAAAATGACGAGTATTGGAACCAAAGAGGCATTTCAAGTTCTACATTAAGTCCTTTTCACGGAGGGCTAGCGACTACGGGAAAAATGTTTAACAGATATACTTTTCCTGTTTACGACAATAAAGATAACATAATAGGATTTTCAGGAAGAGACGTTTCTGAGAACTCTTCAAAAGAACGACCTAAATGGAAACACATCGGAGACAAGAAAGAATGGGTTTACCCGCTTAAAGTAAACTTAAATGATATTAAACTGCAGAAGAAAATAATTCTTGTTGAGAGTATAGGCGACATGCTAGCTCTTAGAGAAAACAAAATAAACAATACTATTGTTACATTCGGCTTAAACCTATCTGCTAAAATAATATACAGCCTAATAGCTATTAATCCATCAAAAATTATTATAGCGTTTAATAATGACTCCGAAAATAATAGCGCTGGAAATGAAGCTGCTGAAACAGCAAAAGAAAAGCTGTTAAACTATTTTGATCCAAAACAAATAAGCATTAATTTACCAACCGAAGCAAAAGATTTTGGTGATTTAAATCTTCAAGATAATAAACTAATCTTAAAATGGCTAGCAACAATTTAAAAACAAAAGAAAAAGTCAAGCTTAGTGCCAGCAAAATCAAGACGATAGAAGGATGCAGTTGGCTTTTCCATTCTAAATACAATCTTAAGTATCCTGATATTTCTAACTCTGGAGCTTCTAGGGGTACAATATGTCATTTAATATTTGAGCTTCTTTTAAACGATAGGCATAAAAAATATTTTACTGACTTATGCTCTGGTAAATCTGGAATTATAAAAAATCCAGCGATTCATCGATTAATCCTTAAAAATGCTAAAAAATTAAAAGTGGATGACGAAGAGAATTTGAATCTTATTTACGATATGATTCAAACAGGTCTTCAAAGTGACTTTTTTTGTTCCGGAGCGGTAGCAGTTTTGCCAGAAGAAGAGTTTTTAATTGAAGAAAATGATTATATAATCAATGGATTTATTGATAAGCTAGCCACCTATAAAGATGGTTCTTATAAAATCTTTGACTACAAAAGCAGTAAAGGAAAATTCTCTAAAGAGGAAATAGATTTCAACCTTCAAAATCTAATGTATTCTTTAGCTGTATTTAAAAACAAAAAGACCATCCCTGATGTTTCGTTCATTTTTCTTAAATTTAAGAAACAACCTATTCAAGAAGCCCCCAAGCCAACTGAAGAACAATTAAATGGTTTTAAAGAATACTTATCTTATGTAGCAGGATATATATCTAACTTCGATGAAAAATCTGCCGTTCAAAACTTAGCTGCTAAATCACCTAAGAAAAAATGGATGTGTGGCAGTGATGTCGAAGGAAAATGGATTTGTCCGTCTAGAAAGCCCGGCATATATTATATAGGAGTTGATAAAAACGAAAAATTTATCAGATCTTCTTTCAATAGAAATGAACTTTTAAGCGACAATAGAATTGAACTTATAACAAAAATAGAATATAAAGGATGCCCATTTTGGAGAAAAGACGACCCAACTTTCTAGTTGACCTAAGAATTTTCCTAGCATACATGACTTATGTTTTCGGCTGTACCGCTTTTTAAATCTCATTATAGTTTAGGCAAATCTATACTAACTCTTGCTAAAGTAAATTCTAGCGATGCTGATGAGCCTAGCTCTATTATTGATATAGCAAAAAAATTAAATCTAGAAAGTCTTTATTTAGTTGATGATTCTATTTCGGGATTTCTAGAAGCTTATAAATCTTGCGAGGAAGCAAAATTAAAACTAAGATTCGGACTGAGGATTACGGTTTGTGATGATATAAATAATAAGTCTCAGGAGTCTAAAGATAGAGAGCACAAAGTAATAGTGTTTGCTAAAAACACTAAGGGATATTATTCTTTAGTAAAGATCTCGACGATAGCCTGCGCCGAAGGATTTTATTACTATCCTAGAATAGACTGCAAACAACTAAAATCTTTATGGACTGAAGATTTATTGCTAGCAATTCCATTTTATGACTCATTTATCTATAAAAATAATTTAACTTATAGCATATGCGTTCCTGATTTTAGTTTCTGCAAGCCTACTTTCTTCATAGAAGATAATAATTTACCTTTTGATAATTTATTAAAACAGAAAGTTCAAGAGTATGCTGGGGCTGACAGCGAAATCTTTTCCTCACAATCAATTTATTATGAAAACAAAGAAGATTTTTTAGCATATTTAACTTTTAGATGTATTTCGGAAAGAACTACTTTAAGCAAACCTAATTTAGAACACTGTTCCTCAAACGAATTTTGCGCGGAATCATTCAAAGACAAATATGGAAAATGAATTACTAAGGTTTGATAAATCAAAAAAGCTAGTCTTTATTGATTGCGAGACGCTAAATCTTTGTCTTAATTTCTGCCAAAATCTTCCTTGGCAAATCGCCATGTTAAGCACGGTAGGCGGAAAAAAAATTGATGAGCGAGATTTCTTGATTAAATGGGATACTAATCTTAAAATATCAGACGATGCGCGAAGAATTACCAGATATCCCGAACAACTTATCCAAACGACTGGTAAGAAATTTGATGATATCTTTGATACTGTTAGGGATTGGCTCGACTCTTCTGACTATATTGTCGGTCATAATATTCTTGGTTTCGATTTGTATCTAATAAAAGAAATGTATTTGCTTAAAGGTTTAAAAGTAAAACATTTGGTTGATAAAATTCTAGATACTAATTGCTTAGCAAAAGGCATTAAATATGGCATTCCAAAAATGCCAAAAGAAACAACTCTAGAATACCAGTATAAGTTGTTACATACTTATCGAAAAGGAATTAAAACAAATTTAACTGCATTAGGAAAAGATTATTCAATTGATCACGATTACGATAATCTTCATAATGCTATTGTTGATCTAGAATTAAATCTTAAAGTTTGGAATAAAATTAAATTTCAAGTAGAAATATGAAAGACTTTGATCTCAATTTTAATACGCTTGAGCTGCCTCTTTATGGAGTGAGATTGCCGGAATTCAACATAGAGAATCGCCTTAAGAATAAATATAATTTACAAGATTCTGCCTCCAATTATGATTTTTTGATTCAAGTTTGCCGAGCTAATTTTAAAAAGCTTAATATTTCTAAAGAAGACTACTCTAAATATTCAGAAAGAGTAAAGTATGAATTGGAAACCATTAAAGAGCTTGGATTTCTTGACTATATTCTTTTGGTGTGGACTGTTATTAATTACTGCAACGAAAACTCTATTCCTGTCGGTCTTGGGCGTGGTTCTGCTGCTGGTAGCCTTATTTTGTATTTATTGGGAGTTACTAAGGTAGATCCAATTAAATACGAATTGTTCTTCGAGAGATTTATATCTAAAATCCGTGCGAAAAAACAAATCGTTGATGGAATAACTTATCTTGATGGGTCTTTAATGTGCGATATTGACGTAGATATCTGCTACTATAATCGACATAAAGTAATTAAATTTCTAGAACAACTATTTTCAGGCAGAACTTCTAAGATATTAACGCTAACCACATTAAGCAGCAAGCTCTTAATTAAAGAGTGCGGCAAAATAATAGAAGAAAAAGCTGAAACAGAAATGAACACTGTTAGCGGTTTAATTCCTAAAGTGTTCGGTCAGGTAAAAGATCTTAAAGAATCATACCAAGAAGTAAAAGAGCTTCAAGAATGGTGTGATTTAAACCCAAGGGTTTATAAAACAGCTTTAAAGCTAAGAAACTTAATTAAGAATAAGAGCGTTCATGCATCTGGGATGATGCTTTCATACTATCCCATTGAACAAAGCTGTCCTACTGAACTTACTAGTGATAAGGAACAGGTCTCTAGTTATGATATGAATTGGGCTTCCATTTTTAATGTGAAGCTTGATTTGCTTGGTCTTAGAAGCGTTTCAATTGTTGATAGAGTTTGTTCTTTAGTTGGAATAAAAGTTAATGACATAGATTTTAATGATTCTTTTATATACCAACAGCTTCAAGACCTTAAGACTCCTCACGGCATCTTCCAAATAGAAGCTGATACAAATTTTAAAGTTTGTAAAAAAGTTAAACCTAAGAATCTTGAAGAATTGAGCGGTGTATTAGCTTTGGCTCGCCCCGGAGCACTTGAGTTCGTAGATCAATATGCAAACTATACCAATAACAATCATTATGAACCAATTCATCCGTTCTTTGATTCAGTCTTAAATTCTAGTGGTGGCGTAGCTCTTTATCAAGAGCAGTTGATGAAAATGTCTCATAAGATTGGATTTACTCTTGATGAAGCAGAAGTATTGCGTAGAATCGTAGGCAAAAAGAAAGTAGAAGAAGTTAAAAAATGGCAAGAGAAAATTTCTGAAAAAATAAAAGAAAATAACTTAGCCCCAGAGATAGGAGATATTTTATGGCGTATTCTTGAAAACTCAGCAAATTACTCGTTCAACAAATCCCATTCGATGAGCTATGCTGCTCTTGCAGCTTGCACAATATATTTAAAGTTTAAATATCCAAAAGAATTCTTTTTAGCTCTTTTGGAAATGACTAAGCATGAACCAAATCCTCTAGAAGAAATATCTAAAATACAAAAAGAACTAAGGCATTTTGGAATTACTCTGCTAGGGCCTCACATTCTTAAATCTGAAACTGATTTTGCAATTCAAGGAAGTGATATAAGATTTGGTCTTTCTTCTATCAAAGGAATTTCAGAGAAAACGATGGAAAAGTTAAATCGTTTTAAGTCTGATCATTCAAATAAGTTCGAGGTATTTGAAGCTGCGAAAGAAGTGGGGTTATCTATTGGAGTCGTTTCTGCTTTAATTCAGGCGGGAGCTTTGGATGGATTTTCTGCGTCGAGAAGCAGAGTTGTTTTAGAGGCTCAGTTATGGAATCTATTAACCGAAAAAGAAAAGGTTTTATGCAATCAATTCGGCCCAGATCACCAATATGATCTTGTTAAGTTGTTAAAATTCTTATCTCAAGCGAAGAACGAAAACGGCAAACTCTTAATTAAAGAAAGTCGTTTTCAAACAATTAAAAAGAAATACGAACCTTATCTTCAAATTTACCTTCAGAATAATAAATCTGAAAGTTTTGCTAATTGGTACTATGAAAATAAACTTCTAGGATATACCTACAACAAATCCTTAAAAGATATATTTTCTCCTAAAATAAATAAACTATCCACAACAGCGGAGATAAATAACTTGCCTAATAATGCTAATATTTTTTTAGTAGCAAAAGTATTAGAGGCTTCCCAATGGGTATCTAAAAATGAAAAGAAAACAAGAACATTTAAAATGCTAGTTAGTGATGAATTTGGCTCTGTTTCGGTATTAATGTTTAATGATAAAATCGATAATAATAAATCAGCTAACAACGATACTCTACCAGATAAAGAAGATATTGTAATAATAAAAGGAAACAAAAAGGAAGATTGTATTTTTGCCGATACTATTGGTATTCAAACACTTAAGATATATACAAAGCTATCCGAGTTGAAAGAAAAAATTCTTGACAATTCTGAAGAAAAAACCAATGATATAACATGATTCAATTCTATAAGCCGAATTCAAAAAATACTGGTAGCGGTTGTTCGTTTAATTTTTCAGCTAAAGATGAGTGTGTATTTGTTAACTTAATTAAACAGTCTAGTTGGGACGAGTCTAAGAAGCGAGGCTCTTTCGCTGGTAACTCTCAAAATCCCAAGATGTCGTGTTCAGTTAAGCTAAGCACAACTGAAGCTGGAGATATTATTTCCGCGATCAGAAGGAATTCTGAGTTTACTGGCTTTCACGATTCCCCTAAGCAAGTTACAAGAATTAAATTCTCTCCTTACAACAGGCCCAATAAGGATAACCCACAGCAGACTGTTCAAGTAGGATTTTCTCTTTCTATTTCTAAGGAAAGTAAGGAAAATGCCCAAGATAAGACCTCGTTTTTAATGGGCTTCACTTTCGGCGAAGCTGTTAAACTCGAAGCTTATTTAAGCATGGTCTTAATTAAGACTTTTGAAAATGCGATTAAGAATCAAGAGTCTAAGGCTCCAGCTTCTTCTCAAAATGCGCCTAAAAAGGAAGACGCTCCTCCAAAGACCGAGTCTGCCGAAGACGATCTCTGGTGAGTTAGATTTTTTTAAAATAAAGCCTGCGAGAAATCGCGGGCTTTTTTTGTGTATATAGATTCTATTTAATATTGAAAATATCTCTATTTTAACAAATAATAACACTACATAGGCAATCTAATGTCAGAGCAAAGAAAGAAAAAAATTGTATATCAAAGTGATTTTGCACTAAGCAAGACGGGTTTCGGCAGAAACACAAAAGCAATTTTGTCATATTTATTCAATACAGGTAAATATGAAATAATTTCTATTGCTGGTGGATTATCTAAAGCGCACCCAGAATTAGAAAGAACTCCATGGAAAAGTATAGGAGTAGTTCCTTTATCAGGCCCAGAACTTGCTGATTATAACAGCTCCGCTGAAAAAGCTCGATCTTATGCTTATGGAATTTTTGAAGCAGATAAGGTAATTAGAGAAGAAAAGCCTGATATTTTTATTGGAGTTCAAGATTTTTGGGGTGTTGATTTTGCAATTACTAAACCTTGGTTCAATAAAATAACCTCAGTAATTTGGACTACTTTAGATTCTTTACCAATTTTACCAAATGCAGTAAAAGAAGCTCCAAAGATCAAAAATTATTGGGTATGGTCTAATTTCGCGGAAAAAGAATTACATAAACTTGGCCACACTCAAGTAAAAACAGTTCATGGCAGTATTGAAGTTGAACATTTTAAACCTTTAACCAAGGACGAAAGAGAGAAAATAAGAGAAAAAAATAACATTTCCGAAAGCGAATTTGTAATTGGATTTGTATTTCGCAATCAATTAAGAAAATCGGTTCCAAATTTACTTCAAGGATTTAAAATTTTTAAAGATCAAAATCCTCTTGTTTCTGCAAAACTTTTACTTCATACAAATTGGCAAGAAGGCTGGAACATAGCCAAATTATGCGGAGAAGCAAATGTAAAATTAACAGATATTTTAACCACATACATTTGCAAGACTTGTAAAAGCTATGAAATAAAAAACTTTGAAGGTCCAGAAATAACTTGCCCATTTTGTAAAACAAAAAGTTCTTTTGTAACTACTGGAGTTACTAATGGAGTAAATGAAAAGCAACTAAATGAAATATATAATTGCATGGATGTTTACTGTCATCCGTTTACAAGCGGTGGGCAAGAAATACCAATTCAAGAAGCTAAGTTAGCCGGACTAATAACATTAGTTACTAATTATAGTTGTGGAGAAGAAATGTGCTGTGCAGAAGCTTGTTCTTTACCATTGTCTTGGAGCGAGTATAGAGAATTCGGAACCGAATTCATCAAAGCTTCAACATGTCCTAAATCTATAGCTGAAAACTTGCAAAAAGTTTTCTCTATGCCAGAGCAAGAAAAACAAAAAATGGGCAAAAAAGCTCGCAAATGGGCAATAGAAAATTTCTCAGTAGAATCAATAGGAGCAAAAATTGAAGCCTTTATAGACTCGGCTCCTTTCGCAGAACATTCCGAGGAACCTCCTCCCAAACCCATTGTTGATCCTGACGTTGAAATTCCTGATATTCAAGATAAACTATTATGGGTTAAAACTTTATATGATAAAATTCTTGGTCGAAAAATGCCAGACGATGATGAGGGAGTAATTCATTGGATTCAAAAAATTGAATCCGGCATGTCAAAGCAAACAATTATATCCTATTTTAGATCTGTAGCCAAACAAGAAATTTCTAAATTTAAGCCCACTACATTCAAAGATATATTTGGAGAATCAGGAGCAGAAGATAGAATTTTAGTAATTATTAATTCAAGCAAAGACAACATATTTCTCGCAACGAAAATAATCAATAGTCTTAAACAAAAATATAACCAAAAGAAAATTTTTATTTATACAAATAAAGAAGGAGCAGAAATATTTTTAGGTAACGATAATGTTTCTGATGTTTTAATTCAAGGCAAAGAATTTAAAAATCCAGATTTTATTAAAGAAAACTTTTATGAATGTTACTCTCTAGATGATTTTTCATTAAACAGCAACCATTTTTCGTTTTTAAAATGAATTTATTAAAATCTTTCGAAGCTACAAGTTTAGTCAAAGCAACTAGTGGATATTTATATGAAAAATTCTACCCATTAGCTTTTCAAAAATATATTATAATAAACACTGATAATGAAGATCAGAATTCTAATTATTTATTTTGGAATCGAGTTGTTCAATTAATAACTCCCTATTTAGAAAAACAAGAAATAAATATAGTTGAATTCGCAGAAAGCAAAAAATTTAATTTTGATCATCTTATAATTGACAAGACCGTTTCCTTAGCGGAAAAAACTTATTTAATAAAGAAGGCTAAATTTTTTTGCGGCAGCTCTAAATTTTATTCTTTAATCGCTTCAGAATACAATGTAGACCAATGTGTGTTGAGATACGATTATGAAATAGATAATTTATTAGCCGAAAAAAATCAAATAATAGAATCTAGAGAAAAAAGGAAGGGATTTTTGAATCCAGTCGGGAACAATATTAACAATATACGACCAGAAGAAATTGCGGAGGTAATTATTAAAAGAGTATGCGGTGAAATAGAATTTAAATGTGATAAAACTCTATCTATCGGTAAAGTTTTTTCTATTCCAAGCATAGATTTAATTCCCGACTGCAACTTTAAAATATCTAATTCAAAAACCCCAAATGAAACAATTATTAGAATGGATTACTTCTTTTCTGAAGAAAATTTAGTAGCCCAACTAAACCATTATCCTTGTTCAATAGTAACGAACAAACCAATAAATAAAGATATATTAAACAGCGTTAAAAAAAGAATAAAAAAATTATACTTCAAAGTTGAGCAAAATTCAGATGCTTCTTTTCTCGATGACTTAGACTCACTTAATATAAACTACGATATAATAACAAATTTAAAAGAAAAAGAACTTGAGAAAGAAAAAATTAAATATTTAGATTACAAAAAAATCAACAAGCTAAATTTAGTAGATCTAAGCTTCATTAATGATATAGACAAAAGCAAAGTGTACTTTAGAACAAATAAAATTTTAATTAAATCAGGTAATACATATGGCAGCAGATGGCATTTAAAAAATAATTTACCAACTAAAGAAATAAGAAATGCAAACTTTTCCCTTCCTCCAGAAATAGATGATTCTTTTAGGGAGGAGGCTGATAATTTTTACTTCTTGACTTCTGAGGATCTGTAACCACAATTAGCAGATGAGTTCTACGCCTCCTAAAACTTTTTCAAGAAATGAGTATGGTTTACTAATCGATCCACCTATTCCTTATGTATTTAATGAAGATGGATCTGTAAATTGGCGAAAAATGATTCGTCCAGAATTTCTTGTGCCCAACAAGCAGAGAACGCAAGAAACAGATATTTCAAAACTAGAAGATAAAGATCTTCTTATTTTATTAGGTGGAATTAAGGAATTGGCTCAGATTAGAGGATTTACCCGAGTATGTTATGAAGTTCCTGAGGCTAGTTCAAATTATGTTATCGCTACTTGTTATATCAAGTGGATTGCTAATTATGAAACAAATAATCAAGAAATATCATTTCAGTCTTTAGCTGACGCATCTCCAGATAATACTCAGAGCTTTGCTAGAAATTATTTGGCTGCTATAGCTGAAAATAGATCATTTGTTCGGTGCGTTCGAAACTTTCTTAAGATTAATATTGTAGGCCAAGATGAAATTGGAGCAAAAACTAATTTTGAAGAACTAACCCCCGAAAGCCCATTATCTCCAACAGCTGTTCTTTCTAACTTAATGAAAGAAAGAGGGATCTCTTTAGATGACGTAAAAAAGAGACTTGTGAAAGATAAGTTTGAAAATGCTGATCAAATAACTACTTTAGCAGATATCCCAAAGCCTAAAATATTTGAACTTATAGACAGAATTAAGAAATCTGCAAGTAAGTAATTACCATTTCCCAGCGGGACAGCTTTCAAAATCTAATCGAACCTTTATTGAAACAAAGCACCCGCATAAATCACATCTACCTATCCCTTTAGAAAAATTAGGGCACGTATTACAAATATTTAATCTCTGATCTGCATTAAGCGGGTCAGAGATTATTTTTTTTTCATGTTTTATAGTTGAAAAAGCTTTTTGGCTAGTAGAAGATATACTATTTTTCATCTTCAAACCTTCTTTAAAAAGGTTCTGGAAAAAATTCCCATTCATATTAAACAACTAATATTATAGACGGATATAGATTAGAATATCTAAAATCTAAAGAAGTTGTAGAGGATGTTCCGCACGATTCACTACAAAAAACAGGAATACCATTAACTCTTCCGTTTGGTAAAGATAATGAAAAAGCATTTCCAGATGGAGATTCAGAAATAGTACCTTCCTTGAAAAATTGAAATTTACTTGTAGTAGAATATTTTGAAGATGGTATAGATGTTGTTGGAGGAACAGTTCTTGGATAAAGATCTCCGAAAACCCCGGGGCAAGCGATAAAAGAAACCCCATTTTCTTTAAATGGCTCAGTAAAAGTACAAGAGTAATTGTCTTTTCTATAGATACCAAAATATTTGTTAGTAAATTTTTTAATATAATCCATCGGGAAAGCTTTTTCCATCCATGGATGAATCATTGCTGAAAATTTAATACTAGATCCATCTTCTGTAGATATAATATAAGTTCCAGCACCAGTGTCTAACTGAGAAGGTACATTTTGCGATTCTAAATAAGATCTTCCAACGCTTCTACTTGCAGAAACAGAAAATCCAGAATTACTTGGTATAAAATAACTACTTTCAGAAGTATAAGATACCCTAACTCCTTCAGTGCTAAAGTCTAGCAGTTGATTTTTATTTGCAATATCATCGATTTGATAATACGAGTTACTAAAAGAAACATTGTTCACAGCCCAAACTGTTGGAAGTATTAATCTTACTTCATTTAAACTATTTATTCCAATAGCCATTCTATTAAAAAAGCTTCCTGCCCGAGTAATCATATTAGGTAGCGTTCCATAAGCTGGAGAACCATCAGATCTCATAGACAAAGGCATTAATGTAAACCATGGAGCAGTATATCTAGGATTATAAAGAAATACAGCTGGACTATTATCAGTATAAACATTTAAATAATTTAAAGCAAATGTTTGAGCTGTTTTAGGAACAGAAATATTATTACTATTGTTGACATCTGGAGCTGCGACATCCGTTGAAGAAAAAGAGCTAGTAATATCACTAGATAACTCAGAATCTTCTAATTCAGAAGCGCTGGCATCAGTTGTTTCAGTATATATTCTGACTTCATCTACAGGACTTAAAGTTTTTGCAACATATAGTTTAGAAATAGCAAACCAATCAGGATCAAGAATTTCAATCGAAGTGTCATTATTAGAACTAGCATTTTTATTTATATACGGATAAGAAGATCTATCCGAATCCTCATCAGGAATATTAGCATTAGAATCAATAATATTATTTCTAGATAAATAATCTTGTAATATTTGAGATTGCTCAGAATTAAGAGCTGCATCATTACCTCCAACTTCACTTAGTAATTTACCGCCAAAAACAGATGCTTTTAAATTACTAAAAGAATTATTTACTGGAATAAGTACCTGTTTATTAACATTTAAATTAGTGCCAAAAATTTTATAAGAAGATTTAACAATTGGAGTTAAGTCAACGAAAAGTTGAGTTCTTTGATCTTGTTTAGTTTTAAATGTTGAGTAACCGTAACCCGGATCTATTACTTTAACACCTGAAATTTTTCCATATTCATTTAAGGTAATTTCCGCCTCTGCTTTCTTGCCATTTGGATCAAGATTTGGTTCTGGCATTGAAACTGATGGCGGTATTAAAAATACATCATCAGGTTTGAATGGTAACTCAACATAACTTATCGTACCAGATCTAACCGGATCTAAGTAAAATGCTTTGGCAGATGAACTAAGTTTATATAAAACCTTAGTAGTTTGAATTGATTCTCCGGATCCACTTGAGTCAAAATAATAATATTTAAAATTTGTTATTTTATCAAAATACTTGAATCCTCTATCTGGGATCTGAATACCTCTCAAAGCTAAATCTCCGAAAGAAATAGCTACTGTATTATCATTTGTATTTCTAGAAGAAAAACTTATAAATTCATCATAGACAATATATTTCCATCTTGGCGGCAAAAGTAATTTAGAAAAGCTATAATCAACACTTCTATAAGGACTTACGCAGGTAACTTTATGACTTTCGATTACTATTTTTAAATTGTTAGTTTTATTGTCCTGAATAGTTATTTTATCAAAAAGAGATAAGTATCCAGTTTTATCAACCTCAGCCCTCGATAGTCTTAATGTAAATTTATTTTCAGAATCATTATAATTTGTAAGAGGACCAGAGAACTGAAGAGAAGTGTTTGATAAAATAGTTCTATAAACAGAACCATCAAAATATTTTACGGAAACAGTTAATTCATTTGTAATTATATTAATTGAATTATTAAAAAATTTATAGTTTGGAAAATCATCTATTATTTTCCAGAAAAGAATAACGTCAGACGTTTTTCCATCGGTTCCCTTTATAATATTAATACATGGTAAAATTTCAGAAACACAAGCTGGATAAAAATGACCTCTAAAATTATCAGAGGAAGAATTTAGCGGCGTTGCTTCGTAATAAAATCCTTCGAAAAAACCATCTCCAATATTTAATATATTTCCAAAAGATGAATAAACTTTCCCTTTGAACTTATCAGTATCTAAAAAAGCGTGGTTAAAATTATTATCTTTGGAAGAAGTTATGTTATTAAATATAGATGTAGTGTCTTCAGCTTGATAGTACGCCTCAGAAATAATAGCAGTTATCTCGTATTTTAACTGAGCTGGCTTTTGCTGAACAACTTCTAAAGAAGGACTAGAAGCATCTGGAGTTGTTATACTGCTGGGATTAAGAGCATCGAAAAACAAAAATGTTTGCTTGCTATAAAATTCTCCAATCGAAGTTTTAATTTTTACTAAAAAGAATAAAGCAGAACCTATATTAGGAACTGAAACTGATAGTTTACTAAAAACAATTTTATATCCAGTAACGTTATTTCCGCTATCTTTTATATCAAATAAAGAAGTTTGATCAAAGCTAAGTTTTATTGGAATCCAACTTAAAGTGTTTTCATTTTTATATAAAAGCTCAACCGAAGAAATAAGAGAAGAATTAAAATTTTCATCAGCAATTAACAATATAGTTCCTTTTATTTGATTAAAAGTTCCGTCTTCTCTAGAAACGGAAAATCCATCTGTTTCATTAAAGATTTTTCCTACTGTTTGTGTATCAGAATACGCTCTTTTTACGTAAATAGGATCGGAAGAAAAAGAATCCCCAAAGTCATTAGATACAATCAAAGTTAATTTAGTTGCTAAAGTCCTATGAAAAACTACTTCGTACCCTCTTGAAGATAAATTAGTTACATCTATAATCGGCAAAACCTCTTCAGTAATAAAGTAAACAATCTGTTGGTATCGAGGATCTATCGATCCTACTTCAATTTTTAATTCAATTTTAGTAGCATTAGAGGCTTTCCATTTTATTACTGCCTTATCTAATAGCCCTAACTGATCTGCTGCCACATCAAAATAAATACTGCCAGTTGGAGATCCTGAATTTCCAGCATCATTTCCATCTAACAACAGAGAAATAGTTCCTTGGGCTATAGGCATAATTAATAAATAGGTGTATAGTTTACATTTATAGTAACATCATCCTCGTTAAAGTCAGAATCTGGAGAAATATTCAATGAGTATGTAAAATTATTAATCTTATTAAATGTTACACCTTTAAGCTCTTCATTAGGATTAAGATAAGATTCAAAAGAAAAGAAAAGCGCTTCTGGATCTAAAGAAATATACTTATAATAATCAGAGATATTAATTACCGAATCGTCAATTGCTTTTAATATTAAATGAGCGTAAATTGTTTCTTCTTTTTTGAAATTAGATATTTCAGTTGTTAAACTAGAATCACTATAAAATTTTACGATAGCTGGATTTTCCATAGAAAGCCTCAGTGGCAAAATATAAACAGAACTTGATGCACTAGCTGTTCTTATGGTTTCAATTCCAGAAGAAGCGTATAAACTTCTTGTTGTAACTTTTACAGAAAGACTTTTTGAATTAACTAAAGAAAAGTACTCAGTTGTTATCGTTGAAGAATTAGAGGAAGTCGAATAATCTAAAAGTTGAGTTGAAGAGTAAATGACATTAGATTGATCATTTATAATTTCAATTAAGACATCAGTAGAATTTGAATAATCAAAAGAAAAAGTTAAACTAATAGAGTCTAAATCACTATATTCTTTATTTAAAATTGAAACATTAGATACAGTTGGCGTAGTAGTTACATATTCTTTGAAATAAAATGGAAGAGTGAATTCTGTTCCATCTGTTAAAATAGCAGTTAAATTTACTTTTTTATCACTACCTAAGCCGAGAAGTAAATCCTCTTTTGAAATTTCATAATAGTTGCCATCTGGTATTTCTACAGAATCGTATTCACCAAAACGAAATTGTAAATTGCTCCCGTAAACATACTCTAATAAAAATCTAAAATTATCCGAACTAGATCTTAAAAAATAATAAACATATGTTAATGGAGAACTCTGAGTAAAATCTGTTCCGGAAACAGCAGAATAAACATTACCTTCTAAATCATAAAAATTTCCTAATATCGCTCCTCTATAAAGTTTTAAAGAAAAGGAATCTATAGAAATTGACTTTTCTATTAATATTGAATCTGAAAAAGAAAAAACACTTGCTTCTAGCGAGTCAAACTCATAAAAATAATTTCTTACTTCAACATGGAGAGTTCCATATTTACTAGCGGTACTAATATTAGTAATTTGATTAGTACCATCAATAGAATCTGTAATATTTACAGTAGTTGGAATTTCATTTTCAAAATAATAGATTAATTTAGTAGCATAGTTAGATATTACTTGTACTGTATCGTCAGATAATTTTTTTAAAGACAAGGTCGGAATTTTAACGGTTGGATTAAAATCAACCAAGTACTCTGTTGTATTAGTCCCATCAGTACCTTTAAATCTATATGTAAATATAAAACTCTGCTCAAAATAACTTGGATCGAATCGATATGAAAAATAAAATGATAAATCTAAACTTTCATTCTCGTATTTTTGAGTAGTTGTTTGAAGAGATCCATTTCCTAAAAATGATTCTTCTGTTTCGTCGCTTTTTATGTATTTAAGGTATGTAAAATTATAAGCGTATACATTTAATGCATTAGATAAAATAGGTAAATCTTTATAAAGATACGCTGCCGAATCTATTACATTGTCAACTTTAAATAAAACTGCTTGAGCTGCACCGCCACATAATTGTTGATCCGCTACAATTTGAACTGGTCCACCATTATATTGGATCATGATGTTTCCACCAAGATCGCAAGCCATTGTATCTAAAGGTAAACTAGAAAAACTATCATCAGTATTTATTTTGCCATCCTCATTAAGGCAAACAGTAGGCAATTCAACTGACAATTCTAATAAATCATCTTGCCCTATTGAACCAGTCTCAACAAAAGATCCATCAACAATTACGGAAAAAGGATAAAGCAACGTAAATAAATATAAAGAAGACGCTGTTGAAAAAGATGTAGAATCTGCATCTGTAAAATCTTGCAGCACTTTATCCTCAGACAAAGAATCCCTAAAAACTAACACAAAAGTAGAATAATAAAAACTATCACTTGAAAAATCATAATTTTTAGAAACAAAAATATAAACTTTACATTTTCTATAGGAAGAAAATATTTTTTCAGACACGTTTGGATAATCTAAATCTTCATAATCCCAAGGATATTGCAATTCATTAACCTTAGATAATGATATTTTATATTTATCTAAAAATATACCCTCGTATTCTCTAACTTCTGTATAAACATCATTAGATCTAGTATCATCAATAAAAGTATCAGAGTTTTGAACTCCAAAGTAAGCTGTATCTAAAGAGTCTATGCCGTTATTATAAATTTTAAAGAGCCTATTAAATCAGA
>Ga0194112_10000737_pt1 | contig 47866 bp, 49 predicted proteins | sample TA2MahC400mmetaG_FD_146191 | JGI IMG/M metagenome (GOLD analysis project Ga0194112, IMG submission 146191) | Freshwater microbial communities from Lake Tanganyika, Tanzania - TA2015016 Mahale Deep Cast 400m | ecosystem: Environmental > Aquatic > Freshwater > Lake | place: Tanzania: Lake... | reverse complement strand
AGGCCCATGAGCTGTTTTCAGAATCCTGAGAGTGTTGATCGGATCATCTATGGCATTACCAATCACCTTAACTCAACCTGGAAGGAGAAGCCTATCCCTCAATTTACACACTTCTCTTGACACTACCGGGGGTGGGGGTTGGCTCTATATTCACAGATTCCGTAATAAGTGGTAATATCAGCACAAGAGTAGTTCGTGGGGCACGGGCCTGGGGGGTACTGTACACAACGGCACTTTTATGAAACCAGAGGAAAAGGCAAGACAAAAGATTGACCAACTGCTGAGGGATGCGGGATGGGTGGTTCAAGACCTACAGCAATTGAACCTCGGAGCATTCCTGGGGGTGGCTGTGCGCGAGTTTCCGCTTCAGTCAGGCAGCGCCGATTATCTCTTATTCGTAGGTAGGCAAGCAGTTGGAGTAGTGGAGGCGAAACCCGAGGGCACCACGCTGAGCGGCGTGGCTGATCAATCGGAGAAATACCTGGCTGGCTTTCCCCAGAATCTACCCCATGTCATGGAACCTTTGCCCTTTGGCTACGAGAGCACGGGCATAGAGACCTTCTTCCGAGACCTAAGAGACCCAGACCCTCGCTCGCGCCGTGTCTTCGCCTTCCACCAACCGGAGACCCTGGGCGAAGGGAGCTGGCAACAAGACACCCTCAGAGCCAGACTCAGGAACATGCCTCCCCTGATAACAGAGGGGCTTAGAGACTGTCAAATCCAGGCGATTCAAAGCCTGGAAAAGTCCTTTGCCGACAACAGACCCAGAGCGTTGATTCAAATGGCCACCGGCAGCGGCAAGACCTACGCTGCGGTCAGTTTCATCTACCGCTTGATCAAGTTTGCCAACGCCCGGAGAGTCCTTTTCCTGGTGGACAGGAGCAATCTGGGTCGCCAGACGAAAAAAGAATTCCAGCAGTATGTGACCCCTGATGACGGCCGGAAGTTTACCGAGCTTTATAATGTGCAGCATCTGACCTCCAATACCCTGGACCCCGTCAGCCGGGTGTGCATTACCACTATTCAAAGACTCTATTCCATGCTGAGGGGGGAACCCGAGTTTGAACCCGAACTGGAGGAGCCGTCGCTCTTTGCCCTGGCACCTGAAGAAGAGAGGCCCAAAGAGGTGGGCTATAACCCTCAAATCCCGATAGAAACCTTCGACTTCGTAGTCACGGACGAGTGCCACCGTTCCATCTATCACCTCTGGCGGCAGGTGCTGGAATACTTTGATGCCTTTATCGTTGGGCTGACGGCTACTCCGTCAAAACAAACCCTGGGCTTTTTCAACCAGAACCTGGTTACCGAATACAGCCATGAGCGGGCGGTGGCGGACGGTGTCAATGTGGGCTACGAGGTATATCGCATCCAGACTCGAATCACCGAGCAGGGAAGCAAAGTGGAAGCCGGATATTACATTGACAGGCGGGACAAGCTGACCAGAAAGACACGCTGGGAACTGGTGGACGAGGATATTGAGTATGCTGCCAGCCAGCTCGACCGCGATGTGGTTGCCCCCGATCAGATAAGAACGGTTATCAGAACGTTCAAGGAAAAGCTATTCGCTGAGATTTTCCCCGGCCGTAGCGAGGTGCCCAAAACCCTGATCTTTGCCAAGGATGATTCTCATGCCGAGGACATCGTCCACATCCTCAGGGAGGAGTTCGGCAAAGGGAACGAGTTCTGCAAGAAGATAACCTACAAAACTACCGGCGAAAAACCGGAGGACTTGATTGCCAGCTTCCGCAACTCATACAACCCACGGATAGCCGTCACGGTGGACATGATTTCCACTGGCACCGACATCAAGCCGCTGGAGTGCCTCCTCTTCATGAGGGATGTCAAATCCAGGGTTTATTTTGAGCAGATGAAGGGTCGGGGAACAAGGACCATTTCGCCCACCGATTTCAAGGCGGTCACCCCGGATGCTGACTACAAGACGCGCTTCGTGATAGTGGACGCTATCGGCGTCTGTGAGAAGGACAAGACCGATTCCAGACCCCTGGAGCGCCAGCGCAGCGTGCCTTTTGACAAACTGGTAATGTCGGTGGCCATGGGCAATCGAGACGAAGATACCCTTAGCTCCCTGGCCGGTAGGCTGGCCAGCCTGGGCAAGCAGATAGCCGATACGGACAGAAAGGAAATCCAACAGGCGGCAGAGGGCAGGAGCCTGAAGGAGATAATCAATGGTTTGCTGGATGCCTTAGACCCTGACAGGCAAATAGATAAAGCCAGGCATATTTTCAATACAGAGATGCCAACCGAGGAGCAGGTGAAAAGAGCATCGCAGGAACTCGTCAAGATTGCCTGCGTCCCCTTTGACCTCCCAGAATTCAGAAACACGATAGTGGACATCAAGAGGAGAAGCGAGCAGACCATCGATACGGTAAGCAAAGACCAGGTGATTCTTGCCGGCTTCGATGAGACGGCAAAGGAGAAGGCACGGAATATCGTTGGTACTTTTAAGAAGTTCCTTGAGGATAACAAGGATGAACTCGTTGCTTTGCAACTGATCTACGGCAAGCCCTATGGCCGGCGCCACCTGACCTACGAGGAGATAAATAGCCTGGCTGGAGCAATACAGAAACCTCCCTATAACCTGACACCGGAGCTGGTCTGGCAGGCCTATGAGCAACTGGACAGGGCCAAGGTAAAGGGAGCCGGACCACAGAAGCTTCTGACCAACATCATTTCGCTATTGCGCTTTGCTGTTGGCCAGGCTGATGTCCTGGAGCCTTTCCCTGAGGTGGTGAATCGCCGCTTTGAGTACTGGCTGGCGCAGCAGGAGCAGTTGGGGCGAAGGTTTACAGTAGAGCAGAGGGCTTGGCTTCAGATGATAAAGGAGCATATTGCCACCTCGGCCAGTATCAGCATGGAGGACTTCGGGCTATCCCCGTTTTATGAGAAAGGCGGCGTGGTGCGGGCGAGCCGACTCTTTGAACAGCAACTGGACGAGCTTCTGGAAGAGCTTAACGAGGTGCTGGTGGCATGAGAGAAGAAGCGATTGGCGGGGGCAGGTCGCTTTGGGGCGACTCGCCGAGTCGCCCCTACGGGGACAAATCAGACCGGCCCGCTTTGCCGCAGGGGTGGGTGTGGACGAGGCTGGGGGAGATTAGCACGCTTGAGGCTGGAAACCCAGCTCCCCAAGGAGAAAACTGCTTTATAGATGGCAGGTACCCGTTTGTCCGGGTTCAAGATATGGGCAGTTTAGAAAATAACGTCTACATCCATGATACGAGAAACCATCTGAACGATATGGCGATAAGAAAGCTAAGGCTGGTTCCTAAGGGGGCGGTTCTATTTACAAAAAGCGGGATGTCGACTCTCCTGAATCAGCGAGCCATCTTAGGGAGAGATATGTATGTGGTGAGCCATATTGGAATAGCTATGCCACTAGGCAGAATCCCAAGTGAATGGTTGTATTACTGGCTCAAGACAGTTGACTTTAAGGAATTGACACATGCTACAACATTGCCTTCGCTTCAACTATCAAAGGTTCAAGAAATACATGTTCCCCTTCCTCCCCTCCCGGAACAGCACCGCATCGTGGCCAAGATTGAGGAACTTTTCACCAGACTGGATGCCGGCGTGGCGGTGCTGAAGAAGGTCAAGGCGCAACTGAAGGCTTACCGCCGGGCGGTCCTTAGAGACGCCTTTGAAGGGAAGCTCACCGCCGAGTGGCGACAAGCCCGCAAAGGCGAACTTGAGCCTGCCTCCGTGCTCCTGGAACGGATAAAGAAGGAGCGCGACAGAAATGCCCCCGTAGGGGCGAGGTCACCCCGCCCCTACACGGACACATCGAACCTGCCCACCTTGCCAGAGGGGTGGGTGTGGGCAAATATTGGCGGGATTGGGGAGGTGAGTGGAGGTCTTACCAAGAGTTCAAAACGAGACATATATTCCCGAAAGATGCCATATCTTCGGGTCGCCAATGTCTATGCAGGAGAGCTACAGTTGAATGACATAAGAAGTATCGGAGTCAAGGAAGACGAGGTTAAGAAGGTCACCTTGAAGAAAGGGGATTTGTTAATCGTTGAAGGAAATGGGAGCCGTGACCAGATAGGTCGTGTGGCCCTGTGGGATGGAGGCATATCCCCGTGTGTCCATCAGAATCACATAATCAAAGCAAGGTTCCAACCCACAGAGATTAGCAGATATGCTCTCTATTGGCTTCTTTCCGCTGATGGACGTGAACAAATCACCCGCGTGGCGAGTTCAACATCTGGACTATATACGCTGAGCATTTCTAAAGTCTTGTTCCTCCCTATTCCGCTTCCCTCCCTGCTAGAACAAGCAAGAATCTTAGACGAGATTGAGCGCCGCTTCTCTATTGCTGACGAGGCGGAAAGGGTAGTGGAGCAAAGCCTTAAACAAGCGGAAAGATTACGCCAGAGCATCCTCAAAAGGGCCTTCGAGGGGAAGCTGGTGCCCCAGGACCCCACCGATGAGCCAGCAGAAGAATTGTTGAAGAGAATACAGAGAGAAAAATCAAATGTAGGGACGAGCAGACGTTCGCCCCTACGAAGGCATAGGTAGGGGCACGTTGCAACGTGCCCCTACTGAGACCAGACCGACGAGAAAAGCCCGAAAGAAACCGCTATAATGCCCGGAAGGTTGATATGACATGTTGGGGAAATACCAGCGGAGGTCTATCCGACTGAAGAATTACGATTATTTGCAAGCGGGGGCCTATTCCATCACTATCTATCTGCGTACAGAGATAGGCGGTGTCTGTTGGGTGAAGGGGCACGTTGCAACGTGCCCCTACGCAAAATGAGGAAATACATTGTGGACAATCCTGCAAAAGGGGAGTCGGATGAAGAAGACCATGATAATGCAAGACAAAGGAGGTTGATATAGCATGTCCGATGAATCAGCCACCATTGTCCAGAGATACGAACCTGGGAAATGCCATCGGAGGTCTATCCGATTAAAGAATTACGATTATTCGCAAGCAGGGGCGTATTTTATAACCGTTTGCACACAAGGTCGGGAGTGTTTATTCGGTGGAATAGCCGATGGGGAAGTACGAATGAACGAATACGGGGAAATCGTGCACCAGGAATGGTTACAAGCAGCCATCCTTCGCCCCAGTGTGGAATTGGATGCCTTTGTGGTAATGCCGAACCACGTGCATGGAATTGTTGTGTTGCGTGACGGTGGTAGGGGCACGTTGCAACGTGCCCCTACGTTGGAACGATTCGGCAAACCGACATCGAGTTCCATTCCGACGATCGTCCGTTTATTCAAATCGGTGAGCACTAGACGCATCAATGCCACACGTCAGACGCCGGGAGCCGCGGTGTGGCAACGCAATTATTACGAACATGTGATACGAAATGAAAACGAGCTGAAGGAAATAAGAGAATATATCATGAATAACCCTTTGAAGTGGGAATTAGACGAGGAAAATCCTGACAATGCAAAATGTGGGGGGTTGATGAAGCATGGCCGATGAATCAGCCACCATTGTCTAGAGACTGTGGGACTGATGAGAGCCTTGAGGATGCCAGCACTCTTCCTGCTCCAGACGTTCTAGCCGGGGAGATTGCTGAAAACCTTGAGACAGCTCTGGAACAGTTCAAGAGCATCTACGAAAGCCTGGCATCGGAATGACATATTCCTGCTAATGTGGGCTTGCATCATGAATGGCCTGTTCTTTTCTTCCGTTAAAGGCCACAGCCCCCCTGCCGTCACCTCAGCAGTCGCCGTCGCATAGTGATCAGGGACAGGGGAAAGAATAGGGCTATGATGCCCACTATGACACCCAGCCCCCACCAGGCCCCCGCCCCAGGCTCACCGCTGACCACAGCCCTGGTCAAATTGACCACCGGCGTGAGGGGAGCGATCCAACTGAGATGCCGCACCAGCGGGTCGAAGGAATCGAGAGGGAAAAAGACGCCGCTGAAGAAGAACATGGGAGTGACGAAGAGGGTGAAAAAGTAGTTGAAGGAATTGATGGAAGGCACTACCGAGGTGAAGAAGAGGGCTATCGAGCCAAACATCAGGCCTGCCAGCAACGCCAGAGGGATGGCAAAGATTGCCCAGGGGGAATCCACCAACCCGAAGGCGGAGACGACTATCAGGATAACGCAGGCAGTGAGTAAGGAGCGCGTAGCGCCCCAGAGTATCTCGCCGGTCACCACATCTTCAATGTTCACGGGTGTGGTGATGATGGCATCGTAGGTCCTCTGCATTTTCATGCGGACATAACTGCCATAGGTACATTCGAAAATGGTGCTGAACATGGCATAACTGGCAACAATGCCTGGCGCGATGAACTTGATATATCTCTCGCCACCCTCCAGCACTACGTAGGTCCCCAGTCCAGCTCCCATGGCCAGAAGCACAAGGAGAGGCTCGGCGAAGAAGCCGGGCACCTCGGTGCGCCAAAGCTTGAAGAAAACATCGCGGTTCCGCTGCCAGACGCGGAGGGAACGGTAGGATACGGGACTTCTCATTTCAATCCTTGATCAAGACACGCTGGGCGTCGAAAACAGTTTGAACTAATGATGATCCCCGCCACTGCTGGATGTCAAATAGCTGAGGACGATATTCACAAGAGCCTGATTCGGGCCCATTTCGGTGGCGTCTTAGCTGGGGAAATCGGGGCTATTTCGCTGGCTAAGATTGCTGTATATTAAAGGAGGGGAACGGCGTTCATAAGAAGTGGGGGTGGAATGTAGGGGAGATATAAGCCCTTGATTGAAGCTATAGCGCAAGACCAAAGGAGATGAAAGGAAGGAGAAATATGGGAAAGCTCGATGGCAAAGTGGCAGTAATCACAGGTGGAGCCAGCGGCATAGGTGAGGCTACAGTGCGGCTGTTTGTCAAAGAAGGGGCCAGAGTAATGATGGCAGATATTCAAGATGACAAAGGAAAAAGCCTGGCGAAGGAACTAGGAGCGAAGGCCACGTACCTTCACACGGATGTGACACAGGAAAGCGATGTGAAGGCCATGGTCGACTGCGCCGTGCAACATTTCGGGCGACTGGACTGCTTGTTGAACAACGCTGGCGCTGGCGGCCCCATGGGGCCAATTGAAGACATACCCACCGACGGTTTTGATAGCACTGTGGCCCTCCTCATCCGGGGGCCGTTTCTGGGCATGAAGTATTCTGCACCGGTGATGAAACGCCAGGGTGGGGGCAGTATCATCAACACGGCCAGCATCGCCGGCGTTCGAGTCGTTGAGAGTGATCACATCTACAGTGCTGCCAAGGCGGCCGTTATCCACCTGACTCACTCCGTGGCCATGGAGTTGGGGGAGAGCGGCATACGGGTGAACTGTATTTCCCCAGGGTTTATTGCCACGCCTATTTTTCAGAAGGCGGCCGGGCTGACTCCTGAGGATTTCGCCCAGAGGCTCGAGCGGGTGAGAAACGTCCTGGCAACCTTCCAGCCCATCAGGCGAGCTGGGCTTCCGGAGGACATTGCTCTGGCGGCTCTGTGGCTGGCGAGCGACGAATCGGGCTTTGTTAACGGCCACAATCTGATTGTCGATGGAGGGCTTTCCAACGGGCGGATGTGGACTCAATTCCAGATGGAGATGGGCCCACTGACGGAGGCTCTGCTGGGCTTGGGCTAAGCTCGCAAAGGAGGCGGGAATATGGAGAAGCAGCGCAGGCTTTACCGCAGCGAAAAGGATCGGCTTCTGGGCGGCGTCTGCGGAGGGCTGGCAGAATACTTCAGAACAGACCCCGTTCTGGTGCGGGTGGTCTTTGTGCTCGTAACCTTCTTGTTGGGTGTTTTTCTCGGCCTTGTGGCCTACATAGTCCTGTGGATAATCACGCCGTCGGCCTCCAATGCGAACCTGTCTGCCAAGGAGGCGGTGAAGGAGAACATTGAGGATCTCAAGCAGGCAGCCACGGAAGCCGGCAGTAAGGGTAGAGAGATAACACGGCATGGTTCGGCTTATTTCCTGGGTGTTGTCCTTATCGCCCTCGGGGTAATCCTGTTTCTGGCGGACTTGGGGTTTTCCTGGTGGTTCGGCTCTGTTAGGGCATGGCCGATAGTATTCATCATCCTGGGTATTCTGCTGCTGGTGTATAGCAGCGGAAGAGAGAGGGGTTAGTGTTCTTCTCGACGGAAAAACATACCAGCCTATGTCTCTGGAATCCCCCATGTCGGCCGCCTGCATCAGGCCAGCGAAAGCCAAGGCATCGTGGTAGACATAGGTCTCAGCACAGGCTTCTGATAGTCTGCTCGCGCGAGTCTGAGCGCGAGCCCCCGCACTGTTGACGTCAACAAGTCAAGCTGTTTCTGTGCTTAGAGTACCACAGTGTAGAGCAGACACCTTGAAACCCACTGCCTGAATCCATCGTTTATCCCCTCCGGCACCACTTTGGTCGCTGCATGGGCTAATCATCAGGCCTAGAAGCGGAGGATACTGGTCTGACCTCCGTAGTCAATTATGGTCATCTTCGGAGCTTTTGGAAGCTATGGCCTATTGTCTCAAACGGTGGAGATGTCAATTCAGAAGCGGAGAAGATGGACGCCTCTCACTCAATACCGTCGGCAGAGGCCCTTGATCTATTCCCTATAGCAAAGGCGAAGGCTTCGAGAGCGCCCTTGCGTTAGTCGGCCACACTATCTTGCGTCTCCCAGCTACTGTGGGAGCAGGGTTTCGTCATAAGGAAAGACAAGCAAAACCAGGAGCGTCGGCCTTCTGGTAAGCTCAAAACAGAGGAACGTGTAGCAGGTTTCGGGGGGAAACCTCTTTAGCCAGGTAGTTCAGCCGACAGTTGCCAAAAACTGGTTAGGCGTTGGAAGTCAATCATGCCGCTTTCAGCGATATTGTCAATTTCGATCCCTGCTTCCACCGCTGAGGCCACTGGATTGAGCCCACCGAGTAGCACCATGCCAACCCGGTTCATGCCTACGGCAATCTGACAAACGGGCTCACTGGTATTGCCCAGGAGATAGACCCCACCGACGCCAGCCTCCTTAAGCCTGGCAATGGTCTCCTCGACTACTGATCTGGCTGGTGCCGGTATTTCGCGGAAATTGGCCAGTATTCTGCCACTGCCGGTTCTGGCAGCTTCCCCTACGCTAGTCATCCTGGCGCGGATGTATTGCTCAGAGGGATCCAGGGACGTACCTCCATACGTGATTACGGCCACAAAGCGCCTTGGCGTCGAATCCCTGATTTCAAGCACACCACCAAGTCTGGATTCCATCGGGATACCAGCTTTCAACAGGACCCCGTTTATAGTCACACCACACACCGTAGCAAAGCCGACTTTCCCGCTCGGTATGACCACGTCGCCCAACTTCTCCCCCTCCAGTGCCACTGCCACCAGTTCACTGACACATAGGCCAGCTTTGAACGCCTCTCTCATGACCCCAAGAGCTTTCTTGAACTTACCCTTTTCGATGAGTGAGGTGTTGACGGGGACCTGCCCGGTTCGCTTTCGTGGGTCGAACGTAGTCTGAAAAGCCAATAGCTCAAGCCTGTCTTGAATGAAGCCAATCTGATCGGGTGCTAATGCAATCCGCAGTTCTTCGAGTCCCCTCGGGGTAATCATCCTGCCATCTCTGCCCATGGGCCGAGTATAGCCTCGCTCGTCTGTTATTCTCAAATGATATCTAACGGCTCTTTCGCTAAGGAAAACGCCATGTCGCTCCAGTTCCCGGGCTATGGTGATCGATCCCAGTGGCTCAGAAGATTCGCTCAAGACCTTCAGAATGGAGGTGATCTTCTTTTCCGTATCGAGGAGAGTACCTTGTACCATACTGACCTCTCAATCCCCTGCGATAAGCTACCGCTATTATACCACCTCTTCCGTGGGAGACCTAATTGCGGTTGCCTCTGTCGAATCCGTAGATTTTCGAAAGACAGATAGGCAGGGGGGATTCTAGTCCTGAGCAACGTCCATCTTCGAGGTTCTTGGCCCTAACTCAACCCGACTGACTATATCCATTCACTAATTGCTCCATTCGGCTTTAAGCTTGCGGCGCTCTGGATCGAATGAAGGTGATGAACTCACTGAGCAGGCGGGAGACAATTCTTTCGCGGCGATAGATACAGTAGAAGTTCCGATTGAGCTTTAGCCCTCTAATTGGCACTTGTTTGACCAGCCCGAGCGCCAGGCTCTTCTTGATGGCCAGGTTCGACACGAAGGCGATACCAGCCTTAGCTTCCACCGCTGCTACTACAGCCTGGCTCGTACCCAAGACCAGACTGGGCGACCATTTGCCAGGGTCAACACCATGTTTGGCCAGGAGGGATTTCAGATTTCGCTGTGTGCCAGAACTATCCTCACGCAGGATAAGCAGTTCGCCCTCCAGCTCTCGAAGCGAAATCTCATCGCGCTGAGCTAAGGGATGCCCGGGGAAGGTAATTAGAACTATTTCGTCCTCCGCTACCTTGAAGCACTCCAGTTCCTTAGCCCCGGGGGCGACACCGCAGAACCCTAACTCATGGGAACCAGCACGTACCGCCTCGATGACCGCGATCGAATCGGAGACTTCCAGCCGAACCATTACCGAGGGATGCAGTGCTTTGAATTCACCCAGGACAGGGGGCAGGAAGATTTCTCCAGGGATGGTACTGGCGGCGATAACGATTTCACCTGTAACCTCCTCCCGCAACCGGTCAAGATCAGCCAGTAGGCGTGCCTGCTCCGTCTCAACCGCCTTGGCAAAACGGAGGAGGCGTTTGCCGGCATCCGTCAGGGTGAGCGACTTCTGCCCCCGATCAATGAGACGAAGGCCAAGTTCACGCTCCAGCTTCCGAATCTGGAAGGAGACTGCGGGCTGGGTGATAGACAACTTCTTGGCAGCTTCCGAAAAACTCCCCAGCCTGATTACCTCCAGGTAGGTCCTTAGATAATCGAGGTTCATGCTTGCCTCCTGTACGGCTATAAATATCTCTTTGCTTGCCTCAAAGTACTGTTTATGTTAGAATCAATCTAACCCTTCTGCACAATGAACGACACATAAGCAACACTTGTTACCAAAGTATGGCAAATCACGGGCCAATTGCCAACTGCATTCATGGAATACGCCTGGCGATGTATTGGTATCTCTTACAGCCGAAAAAATAACAGTCATCGAGATTCGTGTGCGAGGTTTGCCCCCGTTGCCTGATTTTAGTAGAACAAATTTCATGAATATAGATTCTAGGCCAGCCTTCCTGGAGAGCAGGGCCGAATCCAGGACAGGCGGGGGCGGTGGAACCGGGTTCCCCTCGGTCTGCAAAACCGGGCGCGGCTCTGGCCAAGATGCTGTGGTGGGTTCGACTCCCATCCGCCCCCTCGATGGGCATACAAACGCCCATGAGTGCTTTTGGGCTACTTCTCCATCCTGATCCGATCCCTCCTTCTGCCCGGCCTTTTCATAGCTACAAGAAGTCTTGTGTAACCTGATTATGGGACTTCAGTTTATGGAAGCCATGAGCCTGGGATGGCGTTATTGGTTGCCCGACGTGCTATAAATATTACTTATGTGCACAGCAATATTTGGTTATGATATAATTTAATCAAGTCAGTGTTACGTAATGAAAGGAGTATAGAGCGAACAATGGCAGACGATAACCGCCAGATGTGGAAGGAACTGGGAATCGATATGGAGCGACACGATGCGCTTATGAATGCCCTGCCGCCCATTTATAAGGAGTGGCACCTATCACAGAAGAACCGCCCCCAGGGCATGGGCTTCTTCGACTTCGTGGTAGGGGATATTCACGGCATCCGGGTACGGGAACTGAGACAGCAAGCCATTGACGGCAACAAAGTAGTGGCTACCTACTGCGTCTTCGTCCCCGAGGAAATCGTCCTGGCTGCCGGCGCTGTTCCAGTGGGGCTATGCGCTGGAGCGCAGTTTTCCGTACCCATAGCCGAGCAGCTCCTGCCACGGGATACCTGCCCTCTTATCAAGTCCTCCTTCGGGTTCAAGCTCGGTCGCATCTGTCCCTATGTACAGACAAGCCATCTCATTGTGGGCGAGACAACCTGTGATGGCAAGAAGAAGATGTTCGAACTCCTCTCTGAACACCATCCTGTTTATGTCATGGAGGTGCCAAACAAGAAGAACCCAGGCAGCCAAAACTTGTGGCTGACAGAGATAATGGCCTTCAAGGAAGTCATAGAGAAACTGACCGGCAACAAGATTACCGCCGACAGCCTGGCACGCGCCACGAAGGCGGTTAACGATCGCCGTCGCGCCCTCCAGCGCCTGTACAACACCCGCAAGGCCCGCCCAGTACCCATCAGCGGCAAGGATGCCCTGCTGGTGACCCAGGTATCCTTCTACGATGATGTGGGCCGCTGCACCCAGCAGGTGAATGCTCTTGCCGAAGAATTAGAGAAGCGTGTTGCTGCTGGAGAAGGGGTATTTCCGGCGGGTGCTCCGCGCATCCTCGTTTCGGGCAGCCCCATGGCCATCCCTAACTGGAAACTGCATCATATCCTGGAGACAGCCGGCGCTGCCGTCGTCTGTGAGGAATCGTGTATTGGTACCAGGGCCTTCAGTGATCTCGTTCCTGAGGTTGGGGGTACAGTGGAAGAACAGCTTAAGGCTATCGCTGAGCGGTACATGCATATTCACTGTGCTTGTTTTACCCCCAATGCCGAGCGTCTTGACGACATCGTGAGGCTCGCCAAGGAATACCAGGCGGATGGTGTGGTGCACTACAACCTCCAGTTCTGCCACACCTACGCCTATGAGGGTATCAAAGTGGAGAAGACCTTGAGAAAGGAAGGCATACCTCTGCTGCGCCTGGAGACCGACTACGGTGAGGGGGATATGGGACAATTGAGGACCAGGATCGATGCCTTTCTGGAGATGATTCGCCGGTGAGGAGGACAACCGATGGCCAAGGTTATTGATGCCAGGACTCTCTCTTGCCCGCAACCGGTGACGCTCACCATGAAGGCCTTAGAGGAGGCCGATGAAGTAGTCACCATCGTGGACAATGAGACCGCTCGCAACAATGTATCCCGGCTGGGGAAGAACCAGGGTTGCCAGGTGACCGTAGAGCAAAAAGGTGACGGCATCTACCTGACGCTAACGAAGGCTGGGGCCAAGCCGCTTGGGGAAGTTCGCTCGACTGCCACTAGCACAGTATTGTTCATTGCCTCTGAGTTTCTAGGCAGAGGAGAAAATCAGCAGTTGGGCAGCATCCTGATGCAGAAATTCCTTCATACCCTGGGTAGCTTCAAGTCAAGGCCGGAGACTCTCATTCTGGTCAACACCGGTGTGAGGCTGGCCACCAGCGATTCTCTGGTGTTGGAGGAACTGCGCCGCCTGGAGCAGGAAGGGATGGAAATCCTGACCTGTGGCACCTGCCTCATGCACCTACAACTGACGGACAAGGTAGGAGTTGGTCAGGTGTCCGATATGTACACCATAGCCGACAAGCTGCTGAGAGCAGAGAAGGTCGTCTCCCTGTGAGTTGCCTGCTCGGGGACTGCCCCCTTCGCTTTCGTATCTTGTCCAAGGTCATCGAAGTGCTGGCCGATAGCCAATCCCGTCAATCTTGACGCGGTTTCTCTCCAACTCCGTTTTGGCCCCCAGAATCTCTCCCACCAGCCAGAGATTCGTTTCCACATGATCTGTTGTCTGTGGTATGACGTACTGGCTCATCCCCTGAGCCAGAGCGCAGTAAGGGATTAACTGATCGGCCAGGTGTCTATCCACCGTCGCCCCTGTCTTCAAGTCCTCGAGAAGGCTGCGCGCCACGTAACGACCGATGTCCTCTGACCTCCTCCCCGGCCTCCCCGCCCTGTCAGCACCAATGATGCACCCGGTGCTGGTTCCAGCCCATATGCTGAGGGCGGCCCCCTTCTGTTCGGCCCGGGTATCATACTCCAACTCGATATGCGCCCCGTAGCCCTCTGCCCCCAGCCGCTTGCGACATTCGTCAGCCATTCTATGGCTCACCTTCTGTTCCTGAAGGTGCGAGGAAAGGGCGATGCCCTCGATCTTCCTCACTTTGCCCTGTTCAGAAAGGAGCAAGGGCCTGAGCATGGTTGCTACGGGTTCTATCCTAACTTCTATAGCCCCAGCGCCACGAGGCACGTATCCGGGCTGTTTCAGCTCTACCTCGGCACTGATGCCCATCTTTCCCAGGGTGGGAAGCAACACATATTGCATGTGATAGGCAGGAGGGGCGAAATCTTGAAACAGCCCACCGGAAATCCGAAAAGTAGAAGGTTTGTCAGCAAAGCATCCCACCAGCAGCAGGGTCATGGCTAACATGGTAGTCGAGCCTGCCGTGCCTATCTCCCACTGATAGGAACCTCCTTTTATGTGTTTCCCCGGCCGGTAAAATATCTCCCTGGAAGCCACCTTTGCCCCGTCCACTGTGCCGCCACACATCTGAGCACAGGCCGTGACCACCTGAAGATGCTGTGGTCTGAGTCCGGGTTTATCTCTCCTGGCCCGAATATTCCATAGGTGCAGTTCCTGGCCTAGCAGCGTAGACAAAGCCACAGCCAGACGAAGGATAGTGCCGGAACCTGATTTGGTAGCTCCATCTATTTCAATCATGACTTTCTCAGTTTACCGTGCCACTGAAGCATTATGATACACTATACACAAATTGTTAGCTGACCAGAGGAGCCAGTATTTGAGCGAGTCAAGCGACACAATAACCTTCCTCGGGACTGCCGGCGCACGGGTGATGGTAGCTAATCAGATCGTGGCCTCAGGCGGGCTTTGGTTCCACCTGGGCGGCACAGAAATATTGCTCGATCCCGGTCCTGGCACCCTGGTCCAAGCTACCAAGCGAAAACTGAAGGCCACCAAGCTGGAGGCCATCATCCTATCCCACAGACATCTCGACCATGCTGCAGATGCGAACGTGATGATCGAAGCCATGACTGACGGAGGTCTACGCAAAAGAGGAGTTCTCTTCGCCCCGAGAGATGCCCTGGATGAAGACCCGGTCGTCCTCCGCTATCTGCGTCCCTATCTGGGGCACATCGAGGTCGTGAAAGAAGGGGGAAGCTATAGCGTCGGCGGCATCTTTTTTCGGGCGCCTGTCAGTCACCATCACCCCGTAGAGACCTATGGCTTAGTATTCAACGGCGGCAGGCACACTATCTCCTGTCTTGTGGATACACGCTACTTCGATGAACTCTGCCAGCACTACAAAGCTGACCTGCTCATCGTGAACGTGGTCAGGTTTGAGCCAGGTGGCCCTTTCGAGCACCTTTCCGCCCCGGAGGCAGGTGAGATTATCAAGAACCTCCAGCCAAAGGTGGCTATCCTGAACCACTTCGGTATGACCATGTGGCAGGCCAGACCCTGGGAGGTAGCCAAGAGGCTGGCTGAGGAAACAGGTGTCCGCGTGATTGCTGCCAGAGACGGAATGAGATTTGATCTGTCGGAACTGGATTGAAGAACCGATAAGCTTGGCCCTTCATGCTGAGGAGGGCATCGGCTAGAGACTTCGGCTTTCGCGTCTAAAGCTACTCTAGGAGCAGGATGGCTGAAATGAAATGGAACCCACCAAACCCAACGTATTGCGGTGGGTTTCGTCCGCCTCAGAGGCTGTGAATTTATTGCCCCTTCAAAGCTGGAAATCGTGAGTTGCCGAAGCTACGGCCCGCATTTCTTCACAAACTCTCAGGCGGACTTCACCCACCCTACAGCTTTACAGCCACCCAGTAAAGCTGAAGCCTTGTGCTAGGTTTGAACCCTCACCAGCCGATCAGTCCCACTCAGGTCAGGCACTAAATCTATGCTGCCGGTGGGAAAGCAACGGCGTGCCAAATCAGCCGCCGTTGCCCCCTGCCCATCCCCAACTTCCACCAAGAGCAACCCGCCAGGAATAATCTTCTTCACGGCCTGAGGCAGCAACCGGCGCACCGCCGCCAATCCATCGGCGCCACCAGCCAGAGCCACAACAGGCTCAAAGTCCCGTATCTCCGGAGCCAGGCGCGGCAGGTCGGCGTCGCGGACATAGGGCAAATTGGCCACGATAACATGCACCGGTCGGGGAAGAGGCTGCAGCATATCCCCCAGGAGGAGATGGACTCGTTTCTCCACCGCATGTCTGGCGCAATTTGTGGCAGCTACCTCTAATGCTGCTGCTGACACGTCCAGGGCATAGACCTCAGCCTGGGGAAGATGCAAAGCCAGAGCTATGGCAATAGCGCCGCTGCCGGTACCGACGTCCGCCAGCAAGCAAGGCTCTCCTAGTGCGAAACCCCGCTCAGCAAACTCTAGTGCCAACTCTACCAGCAACTCGCTTTCCGGCCTGGGGATAAGAACGCGGGGATCGACATGAAACTCAACCCCGTAGAACTGGCATTGTTTCACTATGTAGGCTGTAGGCTCATGTCGAAGGCGTCGCTGCACCAGAGACCAGAAGCTTTCAGACTGAGAGGAAGACAGCGGCTGATCCAGTTTGGTGTACAGTTCGACCTTGCCTATACCCAGGCAGTGCATCAAGAGCAATTCGGCTTCAACCCGGGCATCAGGGATGTTGTGGGAAGCAATCAGGGCTTCAGCTTGGCGAAGCGCTTCTTTGAGGCTCACCCATCAGTTCCTCTAGCTGTCTGGCCCGCTCATCTGCTGACAGAGCGTCAATAAGCTCATCCAGCCCTCCGTCGAGAATAGCGGGCAAATTGTGCAGGGTCAGCCCGATGCGATGGTCGGTAACCCTGCTCTGGGGGAAATTATAGGTGCGGATCTTTTCGGCGCGCTCGGCGGTGCCTACCTGAGAGCGGCGCTCTTTGGTGATCTCTTCCTGCTGCCTGCGCTGCTCTATATCGAAAAGGCGGGCGCGGAGCACCGCCATCGCCTTATTTCGATTGCGAAGCTGTGATCTATCATCCTGACAGACTACCACCATCCCGGTGGGGATGTGCGTGAGCCTCACTGCGGTGGCCACTTTATTCACATTCTGTCCCCCCGGGCCGCCGCTGTGAAAGATATCCACCTTCAGGTCCTCCGGTTTGATATTGACCTCCACCTCCTCTGCTTCAGACAGCACAGCCACCGTAGCCGTAGAGGTATGAATCCGCCCCCCGGCTTCGGTGACTGGAATGCGCTGCACCCGGTGCACGCCCCGTTCGTGTTTTAATGTGCCGAAAGCATTCTTGCCGCTGACTTCGAAGATAATCTCCTTAAAGCCCCCACGGTCGCTTTGGCTGGCGTCAATCATCTCCGTCTTCCAGCTCTTGGCCTGAGCATACCGCGTGTACATGCGAAACAGATCAGCGGCGAACAAGGCGGCCTCCTCTCCGCCCGTCCCAGCGCGGATCTCCACAATAGCGTTCTTGCTGCTGCTGGGGTCCTGAGGCAGCAGGGAAATCGTGAGGTCATGCATCAGATCTTCACCGCGCTTCTTCAGCACCTCTATCTCTTGCTTAACCAGCACCGCCATTTCCGGCTCCAGGCCATCTCTCAAAAGCTGTTCCGTTTCCTCCAGTTCCCTGGCAGTCTGCTTGTATTGCCTGAACTTGTAAACCAGCGGCTGAAGCGAAGCCTGCTCCTGAGCCAGGCCCTGCCATTGCCCTGAGCCGGACGCCATGAGCTGATTCAGCTCCTCATAGCGCCGCTCCACGGTCTCCAGCTTGTCCAGCATGCTCGTCTTCATCTTGCTTCCATATAAATTATACCAAGTTGCTCCGCATACCTGGAACCAGCAATCTCCTAGCCCTGGGCCACGCCAATAAGCTCCGAGATATCTCCTATGCCCTCCCGCAGCATAAACTGTTCCAGCCCTTCGAGGACGTCAATCAAGGCCCTGGGATTGACGAACTGAGCTGTACCCACTTGGACAGCGCTGGCGCCAGCCATAATGAACTCGAGGGCGTCTTCAGCGGAGCTGATGCCTCCGCAGCCCACAATCGGTATCTTCACTTTTTTGGCCACCTGGTAGACCATGTGCAAGGCTACCGGTCTTATGGCTGGGCCGGAAAGCCCGCCGCAGATATTCCCCAGAAAAGGTTTGCGCTCAGATATGTCAATGGCCATCCCTCTCAGGGTGTTGACCAAGCACAGGGCGTGGGCGCCAGCCTCGCTTACGGCCAAGGCGATCTCCGCAATATCGGTTACATTTGGAGTCAGCTTCACTACTACTGGCAGAGAGGTGGCCGACAACGCGGCCCTGGTGACGGCAGCCGCCATTTTGGGGTCGGTGCCGAACTCCATCTCTCCTGCCTGCACATTGGGGCAACTGATGTTCACCTCCAGGCCACTGATTCCAGCCACCCCATCCAGCATGGAAGCTAGCCTGGCATAGTCGCCCACCTGTTCGCCAGCTATGTTGACTATTACTGGCACCTCCCAGGAGGCCCAAATTGGAGCTTTGTCCCTGATCAAGGCCTCTACGCCGATGTTCTGAAGGCCGATAGAGTTCAGCAGCCCAGCCGGTGTCTCCCTCAGGCGAGGCTGAGGATTTCCTTCGCGCGGCTCAAGGGTGGTGGCCTTGCAGACCACAGCCCCCAGCCTCTGGACATCCACGAAAGAGGCGTACTCCGTACCATAGCCATATGTCCCCGAGGCATTCATCACCGGGTTCTTCAACCGCAGGCCCCGGCGGTGAGTGGGAGCTAGTTCAACCGAAAGATTCATAGGCGATTGCTCACAGCCAGTATCAAGGTTAATTGTAAGAGCTTTGTACCTCTGGCGGCAAGTATCTGTCCGCAGAGAACCAGCACGATAGCTTGAATCTAATTGTACTGGAAGACCGTTCCTGGCAGCGGTCGCTGAACAATTTGGCTTTGTCGTTAGGTGAAAGCCGGATAGCGACTCATTTGCAGGGGGCACAACCTGCTGAAGCCTCTTGGATATGGAGACTGGGGCTAATGGCACAGGGAGTATAAGTAAGATAGTGCTCAAAAAGGAGTAGCAAGAAGGAGGCAACGGGTCACAGGACAAGAAGGCAAAGTACTTGATATGCGCTGAGCCGTGTTATCGCTACACCGAACCGTCAACTTGCAAAGCTAGCCGTACCCACACAGGTTCTCAGTGAGTTGATGGTGGTAAGAGTGGAAGGGACTCTATCCGACTTGTCGCCTCCGGCTAACTACCCTTTAGTTCCTGTGGTATTTGGCCTTCCCCTCTTCGTACAGGTCCCCTCCGTAGATGTCATTGATGACGGTAGCAGGAAAATCTTCTACCTCTAGTCGCAAGATAGCCTCAGCACCAAGGTCCTCGTAGGCGACTACCTCTGATTTCTTTATGCTCTTGGAGATGAGTGCTCCGGCACCACCCACAGCAGCCAGATACACTGCCTTGTACTTCTTCATGGCATCCTTCACTGCCTGCGAGCGCATACCCTTGCCTATCATCCCTTTCAGTCCCTCAGCTATCAATCGTGGTGAGTAGCTATCCATGCGACCGCTAGTGGTAGGTCCAGCGGAGCCAATCGGCTGGCCTGGCTTAGCTGGCGAGGGACCCATGAAATACACCGTCGCCCCTTTTATATCAAAGGGCAAAGGCTTCCCCTGGTCAAGAGCCTCAACCAGCCTCTTATGTGCAGCGTCACGGGCCACATACATAACGCCGGTGAGTAGGAGATTATCCCCAGCTTTGAGGTCTCTTAGTGTCTTGTCTGTCAAGGGAAGGTTGACTTTCTTGATCATTACTGTCCTCCTGGCTAAGCTTTTGACGGCGCAACTTATTGCCCCACGGGAGTTTCAAATCACTTCTTCGCCTTCACACTGAACTCAGGGTAAGGGATCCTGGTCTTGGATTCAGTGGGAGGAGAAACCACCGGAGAAGGAAGTTGCTTTTTCCTGAATCCTAGGGCCTGGGATGCGAGCTGCCTCTTGAGAAGCTGAATAGCTAATGCTGGATCCAACCCCTTGGGGCAGGATTCTGAGCAAGCTCCGGCAAGATGGCAATGCCAGGCCCCGTGGTCGGTGTCCACTAATCGGAGCCTTTCTCGCTGGCCACTGTCACGACTGTCAGCACAGTAGCGGTAACATTGGGCCAGGGCCTCCGGCCCCAAAAAAAGCTTATCGCTGGCCGAAGTTGGGCAAGCAGCGACACATATGCCACACTTCATGCAATAGGTGAACTGCAAGAAATCGTTTAGCTCCTGAGGTGTCTGGCCAAATTCGGCGGTGGGATTTTCCATTTCCTGCTCATCCGGGCGCACGATGTAAGGCATTATCGATCTGTGGTGGTCGAACAAAGGAGTCAGATCAACCACTAGGTCTTTGATCACAGGCATGTTGGGCAAAGGCTTGACAGTCAATACATCTGAATGAAACTCCTCTATCTGCGTATGGCAGGCAAGGTGAGGATAGCTATTGATCAGCATGCCGCAGGAGCCACAAATCCCCATACGGCACGAGGCACGAAAGGCAAGGGTGCTGTCCAGATCCTCCTTTACATAAATAAGGCCGTCCAGCACGGTCATGCCTCGGCTGGTTGGCACTACGAATTCCTCCAGGCGAGGCGCACCACCCTGTTCCGGGTTATATCTCTGGATTCTGAACGTTACCTGCTTCGTGTCTCTTTCAGCCACAGCACCTCCTAGCCAGACAACAGATGAATGGGCACATAGGTGCCCCAGCCAAAGGCAGCGATGCCGATGGCAATCAAACACCAGGTAGTAACGCGCGCAGCCCTGGCCGAGGGTGTTAACTCCAATATGATACCACGCAACCCATAGAGCGCGTGGTACAGGGCAACAGCCAAAAGGGCTATGTACAGGGCTACCCACATCCCGTCCGTGGCTCGACTCATCATTGATTCCCATGAGGTCGGGTCATCGGTACCAAGAATATCGTCAAGATGCGATCTCACCATATGTATACTTAAAAACACTGCTATAAGCACACCCGTGACTAGATGTATAAGGTGAAAGCGGGTACGCATCATCCACCTCCCGCAGCAAAGTCGTAAAGGAACACCACTGCCAGGATACCGATGATTGCTATCAGGATAATCGCCAAACGGCGCTTCCTACGGAGAGCATCCGTGTAAGGGTAGATTGGCGGTGTAGGCCGCCCCAAGCCAAAGCCGAATTCCTGTAGGATCAGGCGCAGACCGTTCAAGGCGTGAAAGACGAAGGCCACTACTACCAGGTAGGCGCCGACCTTCAACACCGGATTGTGAGTAACGGAGATCGCCGATTCCCAAGTATCCTTGTCTCCCATTCGGAAGAAGGTCGTTATAATTAGATGGATTATCCCGAAGAGCAAGAGCCCCAAGCCGGTTACCCGATGGAGCACATAAAGGTGACGCTCCATCTGGTATCTGCCCGCCCACACCCAGCCCCGAGCCCCAAGATAGTTCTCTTTATGCTCCCTTTGACTCATAGGTGACTCCTAGTACTTTCTTTCCACCGGCTGCCATGCGGTGATGTTTACCGGAATGTACTCTATCAGCGGCCCTTTGGGCGTGTAGCGTGCCAGAGTATGCTTCAGCCAGTTGACGTCGTCACGGTTCGGAAAATCACGTCGTGCATGAGCTCCACGAGACTCGGTGCGGGCCAATGCCCCCAGAACCACCACCTCAGCCAGGTCAAGAAGGTTGTCAATTTCCAGGGCGCTGAGCAGATCGGTGTTGTATATCCGTCCCCGGTCTTTAACCTGGACATCAGAGACCCTTTGTTTCAGTTCCTTTATCTTCTTGCGGGCTGCTTCCAGACCTGCGCCAGTCCGGTAGACTCCCACCTCACTATCCATCACTCTCTGAAGCTCTCGGCGCAGGTCGTAGGCACTCTCTTTAGCATCAGGCTTGAATGTGCCGAAAATCTTGGCCTCTTCCTCTCCTAAGGTAGTTTCTTCAGACAGCATTGGGAAGGCTTTCTGTCTTGAGGCATGCTCAGCCGCTTTGGCCCCGGCAATTTTGCCCCAAACCAGGCACTCAGCCGTGGAGTTGGAGCCTAAGCGGTTGGCGCCGTGAAGTGATATGCACGCCGCCTCGCCGGCAGCCCAGATGCCTTCTACTGGCGTGGCCCCATCTATATCCGTGTGCACCCCGCCCATGAAATAATGAGCCGCCGGCCGGACAGGAATCGGCTCCTCAATGGGGTCGATGAAGTTGAATTTTATGGCCACCTCACGAATTAGTGGCAGCCTTTCGTTTATCTTCTCGTCCCCAAGATGACGCAGATCCACATGAACATAGTCGAGACCATCAGGACCGGAGAATCCTCTGCCCTCTTCGATTTCGGTCATCTCAGCGCGAGCTATGATGTCTCGAGGAGCCAGTTCCATCTTGCCGGCAGCATATTTTTGCATGAACCTCTCAGACTTGTTGTTAAGGAGGTAGCCTCCCTCACCCCGTGCCGCTTCTGTGATCAGAATGCCGGACGGAACCAGACCCGTGGGGTGAAACTGGACAAACTCAGCATCCTTGATGGGCAGGCCAGCCCGGTAAGCCATGGCTATCCCATCACCGGTGGCGGTCAGAGAGTAGGTAGTGAAGCCGAACATACGGCAAGCACCACCAGTGGCGATAATTAATGCTTTGCCATGAACGAGGAAGAAATCGCCGGTGGCTAGATCCCAGACAGTTATGCCGCAGAACAAGTTGTTCTTTATCACAATCGAGGTAACATAGCATTCGTCGTATCTACTCACCTTGGCGTATTTTTGCAGAGTATCGTAAAGGGTCTGCATTTCAAAGAAGCCAGTCTTGTCCGCAGCGAAGACAGCCCGATCAAAGCTATGACCGCCGAAAGGCCGTTGGGCAATCCGCCCGTCGGGACGACGCGACCATGGAATCCCCCAGTGATCCAAGAGCAGGATTTCTTTGGGCGCTTCTTCGACAAAACGCATGACTACGTCTTGATCACAGAGAAAATCGGCCCCTCTGACGGTGTCCCAGGCATGAAGCCCAAGGCTGTCTCCCGCTTCTGGTTGCATGACTGCTGCAGTGCCACCTTCGGCACAGACTGAATGCGAACGCATGAGCTGGACTTTGGAGAAGATGGCCACATCGACCTTCTGGTTTTGGGCAGCTTCGATGGCTGCCCGTAGCCCAGCAAGCCCAGAACCCAGGACTATGACGTCGTGCTTCTTACTGTTCACAATACTGCTTCCTTATGACGAGAGCTGTGACAATTCATGTTGACTGCTACTGGCATACTGGCTATGTGGGCCGGGAAAACCTCGATGTTGACCGCTAGGGCGGTTACTCTGCCACCATACCCCATTGGCCCAATGCCCAGGTTGTTTATGCGTTGCAGGATTTCCCTTTCCAGTTCAGCCACCTCCGCGTCCGGACTGGGCTGACCTATCTTCCGCAGCAGTGCCTTTTTAGCCAGCATCAGGGTTCTTTCGGCGGTACCTCCAATGCCCACACCCACCACCACTGGGGGGCAGGGGTTGCTGCCTGCTTCGTCAACAGCATTGACCACGAAATCAACTATCCCCTGCCGACCACCAGCCGGTGGTAACATAGCCAGACGGGTCATGTTCTCCGCACCTCCGCCCTTGGGCATGGCTATGATCCTCAGCTTGTCACCGGCGACTATGTCTGTGTAAATGATAGCAGGCGTATTATCCTTGGTGTTCACTCGTTGGGAATAAGGTTGCTTCACCATGGACTTACGGAGATAGCCCTCATTATATGCCTGGCGCACGCCCTCGTTGACGGCAGCATAGAACTCGCCGCCGGTGATGTGAACTTCCTGCCCCAGTTCCAGGAAGACCACGGCTGCACCACAGTCTTGACACAGGGGCATCTTCTCTCTGGCTGCGATTTCGGCATTCTGCAGTATCCCATCTATTACCTCACGGGCCACCGGTGATTCCTCAGACTCCCGGGCTCGTTTGAGGGAAGTTATCGCATCCTCCGGCAAAAAGAAATTGGCTTCCTGAAAGAGACGAGATACTGTCTGGCTTACTTCCTTGGCATTAATGTCCCGCATGGTTGCTTCCCTCCTCTCCCGATTGGAAATAGCCTGTTATGAATCGTACGGAAAGGCTGTTTATATACTAACCTTTAGTCTATTCCTAAAACGGCGCAGCTATGCCGACTTCTTGCCCAACCTGCCTCAATTCCTCTACTACCTTGTAGTATATACCTACTTCATCCTTTTGCTGCTCGTGGAGCTCAAATTCCTTTTCACCATGGATGAATATGCGATCATGGCCAGCCGCCTTTGGTGAATTCTTGAGCATAACTATGTACTCATCCATCATCTTCTTGAATAGGTCCAGTTCGATAAAGGCATCTATTTTGATAGCACCAAAGAAATGGCACACTTTGGCTGGCACATCCTTCTTAGGATAGGTATTTAGCCCAAATACACCACCAGAAAGTACCCCTGAGAATATGTCCACTGCCAACGCCAGGCCATACCCCTTGTGACCACCCCCATCTTCCCCCTCCCCACCCAGCGGTAGCAGCCCACCTCCCTTCTTCGCCAGCCAGTTTGCCAGTACCCTCGATGCGTCATCGGCTGCGTTGCCCAGTTCGTCCGTTGCCCAGGTAAGCGGCATTCGCTTGCCCTCTCGCGCGTGGACTTCCACCTCGCCCCTGGTAACCGTCGAGGTTGCCATATCTAACACGAAGGGGCGACCCTTACCAGCAGGAACTGCAATCGAAATAGGGTTTGTCCCCACCACAGCATCCTTGCCAAAGGTTGGCACCACCAGGGGTGCGGTATTCGTTAACGAAATCCCTATAAGCCCGTAATCCAGCGCCATCATGGAGTAGTACCCGGCAATGCCGTAGTGATTGGAGTCGCGTACAGCAGCAAAAGCGACGTTATGGCGAAGTGCCTTGTCTATCACCAGCTTCATAGTCCTGTAACCAGCCACCATGCCCATCCCATCACCCGCCGATACAAGAAGCGTGTTCGGCGTTTCCTTCAATATCTTGATTTCCGTAACTGGCTTCATCAATCCCGTTTTCAGGCCGTCCGTATATCTCTTAAACCTCTGGACGCCGTGGGACTCTATACCCCTCTGGTCCGCAGTGATCAGCACATCAGCCGCTACTTGTGCATCCTCAACAGGCACACCAAACCTGTTGAATACGTTGACGGTGAATTCTCGCAGGGTCATGACCTTTATCTTGATGTACTCATCCATCGTCTTTCCTCCAGCAAGATGTTCTTTCTGAGTAACCCTGGTGACTCTGTCTCTCCCGTAGGGTAACTAATGCTTTCTTGCCGAAATTAGCGAAATGAGATTCTTCGCTACGCTCAGAATGACAGGCCCATTTCGCCACCCTGATCCGCCGCAGGCGGAGAATGGTCTCTGGCTCACTGATGTAACGCGAATTATTGCAACTAAGCACTAACCCCCTGTCACAAGTTCAGCAGCTTGGTAATATCGCTAAGCTTCTGGGCTACGGGCACCCCAGCAACCGCAAAGGCATCGATCTTGGACTGTGCAGTCCCCACGTTTCCCATGACAATCGCTCCAGCATGACCCATCCGTTTCTCTGGGGGTGCCGATCTTCCGGCAATGTAAGCTACCACCGACTTGGGGTAATTCGTTTCCTTGATATAGTGAGCTGCTAGCTCCTCTGCTTTGCCTCCCACCTCGCCTACCAGTACCACGCCCTTTGTTTCCTTATCATCTCTGAACATCTGGAGAAGCTTGACGAAATCAAGCCCGACAATGGCATCGCCACCTATGCCGACGCATGTACTCTGGCCTAAACCGGCATTGCTGATATGCCAGGCTATTTCGTAGGTTAGTGTCCCGCTCCTCGAAGCAATACCTACTATGCCAGGTTTGAAAATATGATTCGGCATTATGCCGACCTTTGCCTTCTGGGGCACATTTATTATCCCCGGCGTATTTGGCCCAACGATGATGACGCCCTTTTTCTCAGCCATGGCGATAAACTCGATGGAGTCTTTCTGTGGGATTAGCTCAGTGATCACCACAATTGTCTCTATGCCGGCCTCAATAGCCTCATTGACAGCTTTAGGGGCAAAGCGGGCTGGAACGAATACTATGGATGTATTAGCACCCTTTTCACTAACTGCCTGGGAAACTGTATCGAAAACCGGCACGCCATGAACCTCCTGCCCTCCCTTGCCCGGGGTTACCCCGGCAACTACCTTGGTGCCGAAGCTTAACATCGCTTCTGTGTGAAATTTTCCCTCATTCCCCGTTATGCCCTGGACTAATATCCTCGACTTTTCATCTACTATGCTTCGCAAATTTCTAACTCCCAAAACTATAACCGCAAAACTTCTCTTGCAGCAGTTTCCATGTCAGGATAAACATGGATGCCGGCCCGGCGCAATATTCTTGCACCCTCTTCCTCATTTGTGCCCATCAACCTAACAGCAATAGGCTTCTTGATTTCGGCTTCAACTAGTCCCTGGACAATTCCTTCAGCCACGACATCGCACCTCGTTATCCCGCCAAGAATATTTACCAGCACCGCCCTTACCTCCGGCTTTGACATGACTGTCATGAGACCCCTCTTGATGGTTTCCGTCTGTGCACCACCGCCAATGTCTAGAAAATTTGCCGCTCGCCCACCGAAATGGTGAACTAGATCCATGGTAGCCATTACCAGGCCAGCGCCGTTGCCAATGATACCTATGTCCCCGGACAGATCCACGTAGGACAAATTGTACCGCCTGGCCTCGGCTTCTCTCGCCGTATCCTCTATCCTTTGCTGGCTCCTACCTTCAAATTCGGGATGTCTGAAGAGTGCATTGTCATCGATTATCATTCTGGCGTCAGCGGCTACTAATTCGCCTGTCCGCGTTCTGGCCAGAGGGTTTAACTCGACCAGTTCAGCATCATATTCCATGGTGACTTTATGCAAAGTGACAATGAGAGAAGTAAACTTGGAGACGGCGCCTTTGTCTACATCAGAGATTCGCCTCACCATTTCCGTAGCCGTCTCTTCACCAAAGCCGACTTCCGGATCAATCCAGTGCCTCAATACCTTGTCCGGAGTTGCTCGAGCCACCTCCTCGATATCAACTCCGCCACTGCTGGAAGCAAGAACGATGTATCTCCTGGATTGCCTATCTATAGTTACGGAGGCATAGAACTGCTGTTGGATGTCCAGCTTCTCTTCGACGAGCAGGCTATCTACAACGCTGCCCTTAATCGTGCTGCCAATCAAATTTGAGGCTATCCTTCTTGCCTCAGCAGCATTATCAGCAAATAGTATTCCCCCCGCTTTGCCCCTGCCGGACACCAACACCTGAGATTTCAAGACGACAGGTCTGCCTAATTCCTTAGCTATCGTTTCCGCTTGGTCCGGGTTGGTGGCTACGTGGCCCCGTGGGATCGCTATACCATATTTTTGCAAGATTTTCTTGGATTCAAATTCGAAGAGCTTCAATGTATCTCCGCTGTCACGTTATTTCGGTGGCTCAACCAGCTCTATCAAGGCTTTAGTCCCCTTAGGATGCAAGAAGGCGATCTTGTTGTTACCAGCGCCTCTTCTTGGCTTCTTGTCGACAAGCGGCACTCCTGCTTTCTCCAGTGTTTGCAGGGCACTTTCAATGTCGCTCACCTGTAGGGCCAGATGATGCAAGCCCTCCCCCCTTGCCTTGAGGTGCTTGCCGATTGGCCCCTCCGGGTCAGTTGACTCCAGCAACTCGATCCTGGCATCCCCCACGGGGATAACGGCTACCCTCACCTTCTGGTCTTCTACAGTCTCAATCTCCTTGACTTTTAACCCCAATGCCTCGGTGTACACTTTTGCCGCTTCTTCCAAGCTGTTTACCGCGATTCCAATATGATTAACCTTTATTATCACCGTTTCTTACCCTCCAATGTCGTCCGGATAGAATTGGCAATCTCCGCTATAGGTGTACCGGGGCCAAAGACGCGGGCAATGCCAGCCTTCGTTAGCTGAGGAATGTCCTTGCTCGGTACAATCCCTCCAGCCACCACCAGAATATCCTTGCCACCCTTCTCTCGAAGCAAGCTTGCCGTTTTCGGCAATAGAGCCATGTGAGCGCCAGAGAGGCAGCTCAAACCGACCACGTCTACGTCCTCTTGAATAGCAGAATCTACAATCTGCTCTGGTGTCAAACGCAAGCCGAGATAGATTACCTCCATCCCAGCATCCCTTAGACCTCGGGCTACTACCTTGGCTCCCCTGTCGTGCCCGTCCAGCCCGGGCTTGGCTACCAGAACCCGTATCTTCTTATCCATGGCTGCTTCCTAATTTCCTTACAGTATGCTTGGCTCCCTGTACTCACCGAAGGCCTTCCTCAAGGCATCACTTATCTCACCTACCGTGGCATAGGCCTTGACTGCCTCGATCATCGCTGGCATGACATTCTCGTCACTCCTCGCCACAGTGAACACCCTGTCTAACATCTCCCTGACCTTCTTGTTATCCCTCTCTCTTCTTAATCTTCTCAGGCTCTCCACCTGTCTTACCTCGGTCTCTTCACCTATCTCCAAAGTCTCTGGCATCTCCTCTCCGGCAGCAACGTACTTGTTAACACCAACAACGACTTGCTCGCCTGAGTCCACCGCCTTTTGATAGTCGTAGGCTGAGTTTGCAATCTCCCTTTGGACATAGCCCTTTTCGATCGCCTTCAGAGCGCCACCAATCTTGTCGATTTCAGCGATGTACTCCATGATCTTGACCTCTAACTGGTTCGTCAAACACTCCACGAAGTAGGAGCCTCCCAGCGGGTCAACGGTATCTGCCACACCGCTTTCCTCAGCAATAATCTGTTGGGTTCTCAGGGCAACCTGTACCGCCTCTTCACTGGGCAGGGCTAGGGCTTCGTCGAAGGAGTTGGTATGCAAGGACTGGCATCCTCCCAACACAGCAGCCAGGGCCTGCAAGGTAACCCTGACAATGTTGTTCAGAGGCTGTTGTGCCGTCAGCGTGAAACCATCGGTCTGAACGTGATACCTTAACATCATTGACCTGGGGTTGGTAGTGCCAAATCTCTCCTTCATAATCTTAGCCCAGATGCGGCGTAGTGCCCTGAACTTGGCTACCTCTTCGAGAACATTGGTGTAGGCCGCAAAGAAGAAGGAGAAGCGCGGCGCAAAAGAGTCCACCTCCATCCCTCTATCTATCATCGCTTGAACATAAGCGATCCCGTTTGCCAGGGTAAAGGCGGCTTCTTGAGCAGCGGTGGCACCGGCTTCCCTCATGTGATAGCCACTGATGCTTATCGAGTTCCACTGCGGCATGGCCTCGGCACAATAAGCGCAAATATCGGTCACTAATCGCATGGATGGGGTCGGGCCAAAGATATAGGTATTCCTGGCTATATACTCCTTAAGGATGTCATTCTGCACTGTGCCATTGAGCTTGCTTTTGTCCGCTCCCTGCTTTTCTGCGGCGGCGATGTACATTGCCAGTATGATGGGAGCCGTGGCGTTGATCGTCATGGAAGTGCTTACTTCAGCCAGCGGGATGCCCTCCCAGAGACGCTCCATGTTGCGAAGAGAATCTATGGCCACACCGCACTTGCCCACCTCCCCCGCAGCCAGAGGGTGGTCCGAGTCATAGCCCTCCTGAGTAGGCAAGTGGAAAGCCACACTGAACCCTGTCTGTCCTTGCTTGTATAGATACTTGAACCGCTCGTTCGTTTCTTCTACCGTGCCAAAACCGGCATACTGGCGCATGGTCCACAGCCTGCCCCGGTAGCCGGTTGGCATTATATGCCGGGTAAAGGGATATTCGCCGGGAAGGCCAATCTGCTCCGGCGCACTCTCCACGTCCGCGGGCGTGTACACCCTCTTGACTAGGATTCCATCGACAGTGGTTCTGAACTCCCTCTTCCTCTCGGTCATCTCTTTAGCCTTCTTGTCCTCAGCCATTGCTCCCCTCACTAATAAAGGCAAAGCTACCAGTCGTCTCCTGGTAGCTTCTTGCAACTTTGCCCTGTTAGCCTACGGAATGCCTCGACCCGCCCGGTTTGTCCCTTTATGTGCCAGACTAATCCGCTAGAGGCAAGTAGTTGCCTAGGAATTCGGTAGAGGATCGAAATATCTCCGCGCTTGCTAGCTACTATTCTTACCACCGGACAATTCGTCTTGATTGATTAGAATCGCCCTTTATTATCTCAAGACAAAGACGCGCAGCAGGTGGGATTCCCTCGTCCTTCTGAAAAGAGATTGTAACACCTATCACGTGCCAGCGTCAACTTTGATCCCTAGGATCTTTGAGCAGGCTTGCCTTTCGGCTAGCTGGTCGCAACCAGATGAGGTCTCTCGGGAATGCCAGAGTAGAGTTTGAGTCTGAGGAGAATGAGTATGAGAAGGTAAAAGGCAAGAACGGGCAGCGTTGATTCATTGACAGGACTGAATTCTGTGGCAAAACTCCCTTAGGCTATGAACAACGAACTCTCCTGTTTCCTTGCCCTGCCTATCCAGGTGAAAAGCTCTGATCCCGAGCTCCTGTGGCACAGTGAAGTCAAACTGGCGATGGTCTCCAACGTGTATCATCTCCTTCGGCTTTATGCCAAGAGTCTGGCATACCTTAAGGTAAACACTGGGCGTCTTTTTCACCTCGCCAAAGTCCGTGGTGGAGGAGAAAACATGTGCAAAATATCCCAGCAACCCCGTACCCCCCAGTTCGATATCAATGAATTCTCTGGAAGCGTTGGAAGTCACGATTAGCTCATATTGCTGGTTCAACGTCTCCAACGCATGCACTGTATCAGAGAAGGGCTTTGCTTCATGCTGGAAGCTTTGTAGAAGCCCTTTCCAATCGTCTCCCAGGCCGAGAGACCTGAACCAATACTTGATATCATACCACTCCACCCTCCCTTCCCCCACAAGGTCATATTCCCTGAACACACGTTCTCTTGCCTCTTCCAGAGATATCTTCCTAGTCAGGGAATATAGCCTCGGGACACCCTCACCCCAAACGAGGTCAACAAAACGATTTTCCGTGATGGTTCCGTTCATATCAAAGGAGATTACTCTCATGAGAACACTCCCGTCCAGCCCAGGTCACTGAATAGACGCTCAGCAACACTCCGACTTGCAAAAACTAAAGGATATTGTATAAAATCTACACTTGTGCCATCAACATCCCCCCAGCTTGCAGAAGGAGGCATAAATTTCAAAAGGAGGGAAGGTGATTTGAATGCACTAGGAAGACATCTACTCTTGGATCTGAAAGACTGTAACCGGGAGGTGCTAAATGACTTGACTCTCCTTCGAGATGCCACTCTTTTCGCTGCTCAGAGGGCAGGCGCTACCGTGCTAAAAGAATACTTCCACCAGTTCGCTCCCCAAGGTGTAAGCGGTGCGGTGATTATAGCTGAGTCGCATCTGTCACTACACACTTGGCCGGAGCACGGCTATGCAGCGATAGATATCTTCACCTGCGGCGATACAGTCAGGGCTGATGTTGCAGCAGAGCTACTGATCGAAAAGCTGGAAAGTAAGGACCCTGCCATTATGGAGATAAAGAGAGGGGTCCTGGTTGCCCAGCCAGTCTAGGTTGCAAAGAGTCATGGAAGAAGACGACCCTAACCACTGGTTCCACGACGTTATCAACGCTGATTTTGTGCAACTGCACCGTCTGGCGGAGACTGTTTACGCTGGGAAGACAGAATTTCAATCGGTGGAGATCATTCGCACCTATGGCTTTGGAAAGTGCCTGGTATTAGATAAGAAAATCCAGTCCGCCGAGATGGATGAGTTTATCTATCACGAGGCCCTGGTCCATCCTGCGATGATCACCCATCGATATCCCAGCACGGTATTCATTGCTGGAGGTGGCGAAGGGGCCACCTTGAGGGAGGTACTGCGCCATCGCTCAGTGGAGAAAGTGGCAATGGTTGATATTGACCAGCAAGCGGTTGAACTCTGCCGCCGCTTCCTGCCATCAATGAGCCAGGGCGCTTTCGACGATAGCCGGGTGGAGCTTCTCCATCTTGACGCCAGAGAGTATTTGGCTAAATCAAGACGTAAGTTCGATGTCATCATAATTGACCTGACCGACCCCTTGGAGGGAGGTGCTTCTTATCGACTGTATACTCAGGAATTCTATCAATTGGTTCAGAGTAGACTATCTCCTGGAGGTATTGTTGCTGTACAATCCGGAAGCTGCACTCTAGGTGACCTGAACACGTTTGTCAGCATCAGTAGTACCTTGCGATCGGTTTTTGTAGCTGTTTTCCCTTATCAGGCTTACATCCCTTCCTTTGGCGGATTGTGGGGGTTTCATCTCTGTTCTCAACAACTGGATCCTCTCTTGCTATCCACGGAAGAAGTAGACAAGCGCATATCTGATAGGGGATGTAAAGGCCTCAAGTTTTATGACGGGCTTACCCACCGCGGCATGTTTTGTGTGCCCCGATACCTGCGCCAGGAGTTAGACCGTGGGAAGGCTGTCATCACGGACAGAAAACCACTTTTTACTCATTAGCCTACCACCAGGGCGATCATTGATTTCCCTCCGTTGACCCTTGCAGTCATCACTCCTATTCCTACGCCGAGTCCCTATTGACACGGCCCGCCTTCTGTGGTAATCTAAGGATGTTGATCGACTTACTAGGAAAAGGAGTCCAATGCGGCTTTCCACCCGAGGGCGGTACGGTACAAGGGCACTAGTGGACATAGCCCTCCATTACGATGGAACTCCCATCCCCTTAAGAGACGTTGCTGCAAGGCAAGAGATTTCGGTACAATATTTGGAACAACTGGTATCACCGTTGGTCAAAGCTGGCATACTGAACAGTGTGCGGGGTGCTGCTGGCGGGGTTAGACTAGCGAGACCACCTGGGGAGATAAAGCTCAGCCAGGTGATCGGGATTCTGGAAGGCTCGATTGCCCCGGCAAAGTGTGTCGATGATCCTAAAGCGTGTTCCCGTTCTGATTTCTGTGTTACGCGAGATGTATGGGCCCAGATGAAGGAAGCCGCAGCAAAGGTGTTGGAGTCAATTACTTTGCAGGACCTGGTCGAGCGGCAGAAAGAGAAAGGGAAAGCCAGCACACCCATGTATTCGATCTAGGCAAGGCGGAGGGCTCTGCTGAGGTAGCCGGGCTCTCTGAAAGTCCTGTTTCTTTGTGGCGAGGTAGGAGAAATGCTAAAGGTCACTTCTGAGGTGATGAGGAGACGTTACAACCCAGGAATAGCTGACGACGTCACTAAACTCATCGGGAATACGCCACTGGTCAGGCTGAATAGAGTGGTGCCTCGAGGAACAAGAGCCACGGTGGTAGCCAAGCTTGAATTCTGCAATCCGCTATCCAGCGTGAAAGATAGAATAGGCATTGCCATGATTGAGGCTGCTGAAGAAGCAGGTCTGGTCAAAGAAGATACCGTATTTGTCGAGCCCACCAGTGGGAATATGGGCGTTGCCCTGGCCTTCGTCTGCGCTGCTAAAGGGTATAGGCTTATCATCACTATGCCTGAGAATATGTCCCTGGAAAGGCGTCAGCTTTTTGCAGCCTTTGGTGCTGAGCTTGTGTTGACCCCGGAGGGAGAGGGAATGCCAGGGGCAGTGAGAAGGGCAGAAGAACTGGTGGCAGAAAACCCACGCTGTTTCATGCCACAGCAATTCAGGAACCTTGCTAACCCTCAAATCCACCGCGAGACCACTGCTGAGGAAATCTGGGAGGATACTAACGGGAGGGTTGACCTGGTTGTAGCTGGTGTGGGGACGGGTGGGACGATTACCGGCATTGCTGAAGCTATCAAACCCCGAAAGCCTGGGTTCAAGGCCATTGCCGTCGAACCAGCGGGTTCGCCTATCTTGTCCGGCGGCAAGATGGGCCGCCACAAAATACAAGGGATTGGGGCTGGCTTCATCCCCGAGGTACTCAGGATGGATTTAATTGACGAAGTCATCCGGGTCTCCGATACAGATGCAGGGGCAATGACCCGCAGACTGGCCAGAGAAGAGGGAATACTGGCAGGTGTATCGTCAGGCGCAGCGACCTGGGCTGCGGTAGAAGTGGCCAAAAGAACGGAAAACGAAGGGAAGCTCATCGTAGTGATCCTGCCAGATACCGGGGAGCGCTACCTGACTGCTGGCCTTTTCCAGGAACAAACAGGAACGCCAATCTCAGGAAGAAAAAGTGTTTAGGTTGTTGCGAGAGGACATTCGGACAGTTTTTGCTCGGGATCCGGCGGCGAGGAGCCTTTTCGAGGTCTTGTTGTGTTATCCTGGCCTGCATGCCTTGACGCTTCACCGTCTGGCCCACTTCTTCTGGCGCCACAAGCTTCGCCTTCCGGCGAGGATGCTGTCCCATGCCAGCCGCTTCCTTACTGGAGTGGAGATCCACCCTGGCGCCAAGATCGGCAGGAGGTTTTTCCTCGATCACGGCATGGGCGTAGTCATCGGAGAGACAGCGGAAATTGGGGACGACGTGCTTATGTATCAGGGTGTGGTTCTGGGCGGAACCAGTTTGGAAAAGAAAAAGCGCCACCCCACAATTGGGAATAACGTAGTCATTGGTTGTGCGGCTATTCTGCTTGGGCCCATCACCGTGGGGGATGGAGCACGAGTTGGCTCAAATTCCGTGGTAGTTAAGCCTGTGCCTCCTGGAGCGACTGTAGTCGGGGTACCAGGACGAATAGTGGAGGAGAAACGATTGCCAGTTATCGACCTGGAGCATGGTAGATTGCCTGACCCCGTTAATGAAGCTATTGGGCTTGTCCTGGAAAAGCAAGGCAAGCTGGAGAAGCGGATAAGCCAGTTGGAGGAGTTGCTCAGGGCGGAGAGTGTACTAAGTGAATCAAAGTCGGGGAGCCAGATGATCGAGAAGGGGTCAAATGAGCAGGGATAGGGAATCCGGTGGTTCGTCAACGGTTCCTCCTGCGGAGGAGTTAAAGGGGGTGGTGTCTGACCCTATGGACAATGCCTGGCCCCTGAGGGGCTGACCAGAGGCAGACCAAGAGGATATTGCCTGTTTAGGAGGATGTTAATGTCAAAAACAATCGCAGAGATCAACGAGAAGGTCCGCAAGGGTCAGGCTGTCGTGGTAACGGCTGAAGAGGTGATAGGCGTCGTGCGTGACAAGGGGCTGAAGAAGGCGGCTCAAGAAGTAGATGTGGTGACCACAGCCACCTTTGGCCCAATGTGTTCCTCAGGGGCCTATCTCAATACGGGCCATTCCACACCACGAATGAAATTTGGTGGAGGAGGCCTTTACCTCAATGATGTCCCTGTCTATGCGGGATTCGCTGCTGTGGACATTTTCATTGGTGCTACCGCTATTCCCGATAATGATCCCCGGAACAAGATCCATCCTGGTGAGTTCAACTACGGTGGGGGACATGTAATCGAGGAGCTAGTGGCGGGAAAGGACATAAGACTGGTAGCCACTGCCTATGGTACAGACTGCTATCCCAGAAAACGGATTGAGACGTTGATAAACATAAGGGACATCAACGAGGCAGTGCTGTTCGATATAAGAAATGCTTACCAGAACTACAATGTAGCAGTGAATCTGTCCGATAGAACGATCTACACTTACATGGGTGTGCTTAAGCCACAACTCGGAAATGCCAACTATTGCTCAGCAGGACAGCTCTCCCCGTTGCTTAATGACCCTTATTATAAGACCATTGGTGTAGGGACAAAGATCTTTCTGGGAGGGGGCGTGGGATATGTGGCCTGGCAAGGTACGCAGCATAACCCCAACGTCCTCCGAGGAGACAATGGGGTGCCCAAGCGTGGCGCTGGGACCCTGGCAGTAATCGGCGACCTGAAGCAAATGAAGCCAGAATGGCTACGAGGAGTCAGCTTCCTGGGCTATGGTGCCACGCTGATGGTGGGCATAGGCGTGCCTATACCTATACTGTCTGAGGAAATCCTCCGCTATGCAGCAGTAAAGGACGAGGAAATCTTTGCCGCCATTGTGGACTACTCCGAGGCCTATCCCCAGATGAAGCCGGACATACTGGGAGAGGTGAGCTATGCCGAGCTTAAGAGCGGCAGGATAACGGTACAAGGGAAGGACGTCCCCACGGCATCACTCTCTAGCTATGCCAAGGCTGTGGAAATTGCACAGACCATCAAGAAGTGGATAAGCCACGGGGAGTTCCTGCTAACAGAGCCAGTGGCACCGTTGCCTGGGGTAGAATCAGGGATAACCTTCAAACCGTTGAAGGAACGACTGGAATAGAGGGGGATGAAATGGCTATTTCCAAGCGCGTCGTCTTGCATTTTCCACGTCCTTTGGTAGACCAACCCATCATCTATCGATTGGTCAAGGATTATGACCTTTCATTCAACATTCTGAAGGCCTCTGTTACTCCGAAGGAGGAAGGCCTGCTGGTTCTGGAGTTAAGCGGGGAAGAGGAGGACTACAGCAGAGGTATGCGATATCTGACAGAGGTGGGCGTGGATATCCAGCCCCTGAGCCGGGATATTTATCGCAGCGAGGAACGGTGCACTCACTGTGGTGCTTGCATTACCATTTGCCCCACGGGAGCTTTCGTAATCGAGCTCCCCGCCAGATGGGTAAGGTTTCTGGATGAGAAGTGCATCGCTTGCGGACTTTGCATAAAGGCCTGCCCGCCCCGGGCCATGGAGATGCGGATTTAGCTCCGTGTACCAACCGCGACTTTATCGGTCCTGGACTAAGGACAAAGACTTGGTCTCCTTCAGTGTGGCAGTGAAGGAGACAGACTTGTATGTGAGGGCAAAGCGCAACTTGCGAAAGAAGACATTGAGGGCAATCTTGAAGTATCGGGCCCCGCTGGAGGCATACATTGAATGCCATCCTGAGTTTCTGACTGCTTTGGAGCCGCTCCCGGTGGAAAGGGATGCCCCGCAGATTGTGAAGGCAATGGCGAAAGCGGCGGGGGATGTGGGCGTGGGCCCTATGGCTGCGGTGGCTGGGGCCATAGCCGAGTTTGTGGGGGGGGAGTTGCTCGCTTTCTCTGAAGAAGTGATTGTGGAAAATGGCGGCGACATATTTTTGAAGACGCTGAAGACAAGATTGGTGGGAGTTTATGCCGGGGACAATTCACCCTTTACTGGCAAGATAGCCCTGGAAATCCAGCCTGAGGAAACGCCGCTGGGAGTCTGCACCTCTGCTGGAACAGTAGGGCATTCTCTGAGCTTCGGCAAGGCTAATGCCTGCATTGTGCTTTCGCCCTCTACTGCCTTAGCGGATGCTGCTGCCACGGCGCTCGGTAATCTGGTTCAGGAAGCGAGCGACATTCCTCGAGCCACGGACTTTGCCAGCCGCACCGAGGGCATAAGGGGAGTGCTAGTTATCAAAGACGACCACATGGGAATCTGGGGAGAGGTAAAAGTTGTTCCGGTTGGCGCTGGGCCTATGTAAATTACCCTTCAGGCAAAGGAGTCTGCAGGTAGTAAGGATAACGGGAAAGAAGCTAAAACATTAAGGCAAGGAGGCGGAGATGAGCAAGACTCAGAAGGTGGATATTCTGCGCTATAAGACCGTAGAGATACCGAAGCTAACCAGAGGGATAGCCAAGGACTCTACGGAGTTGATCGGGAATACGCCCCTGGTCAGACTAAACCGAATAACCGAGGGGTTGAAGGCAGAGGTAGTGGCAAAGCTGGAATCCTTCAATCCTATCCACAGCGTCAAAGACAGGATTGGCGTATCCATGATTGTGGATGCTGAAGAGAAGGGGCTCATCAAGAAGGACACCGTAATTGTCGAGCCTACCAGCGGCAATACGGGTATTGCTTTAGCTTTCGTCTGCGCCGCTCGGGGATACAAGCTTGTCCTCACCATGCCAGACACCATGTCATTAGAGCGGAGACAGCTCTTATCTATTTTTGGCGCTGAGCTGGTGTTGACCCCAGGGGCTGAGGGGATGCCAGGGGCGGTCAGAAGAGCGGAACAACTGGTGGCAGATAACCCTAGCTACTTTATGCCGCAGCAATTCAAGAATCCGGCAAATCCGGAGATACACCGGCTGACCACCGCTGAAGAAATCTGGAGGGACACTGATGGCAAGGTGGATATTCTGGTCTCTGGAGTGGGGACTGGGGGAACAATCACCGGAGTAGCAGAGGTAATAAAGCAGAGGAAGCCCCAATTTAGGGCTATCGCCGTTGAGCCAGCGGATTCGCCGGTTCTATCGGGGGGAAAGCCTGGAAAGCACAAGATCCAGGGCATAGGGGCTGGCTTTGTTCCTGATGTCTTGAGACTGGGTCTGGTGGACGAGATTATCAGGGTTACCAATGAGGATGCTGGAGCAACAGCAAGAACGTTAGCCAGGGAGGAAGGAATACTGGCTGGCATTTCTTCGGGTGCGGCAACCTGGGCAGCATTAGAGGTAGCTAAAAGGCCAGAAAATAAGGGAAGGTTAATAGTGGTGGTCTTGCCTGACACCGGGGAGCGGTACTTGTCCACCTGGCTCTTCCAAGAGCTGTACCCGACAACGACAGGATTATAAGAGGGAAAGGCCAAGCGAGAAACGGTCTGGCCAAGGAGAGGGGCGTATGAGATTTGAAACACTCGCTGTTCACGCTGGTGAGAGACCGGATAAGACCTTCGGTGCTATCTCCGTACCCATCTATCAGACATCGACCTTTGCCTTTGAGGATATAGGTAAGACCAGGGGCTATGATTACTCCCGCAGCGGAAATCCGACAAGGAAGGTCCTGGAAGATACCATTGCCCAACTCGAGGGCGGAAAGGCGGGGTTTGCCTTTGCTACCGGGATGGCTGCTGAAGCCACGGTTATTCATCTCCTTGAGGCGGGCGATCATGTAATCTCAGGGGATGATGTCTACGGAGGAACCTATAGACTATTTCAGGATGTGATGCGCAATTTTGGGCTGGAGTTCACCTTTCTGAGGATGAATGACCGAAAAAGGCTGGAAGAGGCGATAAAGCCCAATACCAGGATGCTGTGGCTGGAGACTCCATCCAACCCGCTCCTGAATATAGTTGATCTCGAGATGGTAGTGGATATTGCCAAACAGCACCATCTGATGACCGTGATAGACAACACCTTCGCCACGCCCTATTTCCTGAGACCCATAGGGTATGGAATTGACCTCGTTGTTCACTCCACAACCAAAATACCTTAGCGGTCACTGTGATGTTGTGGGCGGAGCCGTGGTCACTACCACCGATGAGCTTTCGCAAAGAGTCCAGTTTCTCCTCAATGCCATGGGAACCTGCGCCTCTCCTTTCGATTGCTGGCTTGTTCTTCGGGGTATTGAGACTCTTACGGTGAGGATGGAACGGCACGAGAATAATGCCATGGCTGTAGCCAATTATCTCAAGGATCATCCGGCAGTAGAAAGGGTGTTCTTTCCTGGGCTGGAGTCTCATACGGGTCATGAAATCGCCAAAAGGCAGATGAAGGGGTTTGGCGGAGTAGTCTCCTTTGAAGTGAAAGGCGGCACGGAGAGTGTCAATACTTTTCTAAGAAGACTCAAAATCTTCTATCTGGCGGAGTCACTGGGTGGTGTGACTTCTCTTGCCGAGCACCCCGCTACTATGAGCCACGCCTCGATGCCCAAGGATTACCGAGAAAAGACAGGCATCACAGACAGGCTAGTCAGGCTGTCGGTGGGTTTAGAAAACATTGATGATTTGATTGAGGACTTGGAGCAGGCGCTCGAGCGCTTGTGAAGGAGTGAGTGTTGTCTTACGCTACCTCTCTACGCTGTCGAAAGTGCGGGCGAGAGTATTCACTGAAGCCGCTCTCGCTATGCGATTTCTGCCTCAGCCCAGTGGATGTGATTTACGACTATAAGTCCATGGCGGCGGCTGTGAGCCGGGACAAGATCACCCGAGGGCCACGCACTATGTGGCGCTATGGCGATATGCTGCCAGTGGAAGGCGAGCCGGTGGATATTGGCAGTGGCCTTACTCCCTTGTTGAAAGCGGACAACCTGGGGTGGGAAATCGGCCTAGACCAGCTTTATATCAAGAACGATTGTGTCAATCCAACGTACTCATTCAAGGACAGGCCGGTGTCGGTGGCCGTCACTAAGGCACAGGAGTTCGGCTTTGGCGTCGTAGCCTGTGCCTCAACGGGCAATCTGGCTGCCAGCGTGGCTGCCCACGCCGCCAAGGTGGACATCAAAGCCTACGTTTTCGTCCCCTCCAATGTGGAGTCAAGTAAGCTGATAGGGATAGCAATCTATGACCCGGTTCTGGTGACCGTCGATGGCAGTTACGATGATGTAAATCGTGTCTGCGCTGCGGTGTCGCAGAAGTATGAATGGGGATTCATTAACATTAACCTCAGACCATATTACGCTGAGGGCAGCAAGACCTTGGGCTATGAGGTGGCCGAGCAGTTGGGGTGGCATGCCCCTGACTGTGTAGTGGCTCCTGCGGCCTCGGGACTTCTCTTCACCCGAATTTGGAAAGGGCTGGAGGAGCTGTCCATGCTGGGCTTGATCGAGCCGGTTAATACCCACATGTATCTCACCCAGGCTGCCGGTTCCTCGCCTATCGTTAACGCCTTCAAGGCCGGCTCTCTCCACGTGCACCCAGTGGTACCAGACACCATCGCCAGGTCAATAGCCATTGGAAACCCGGCTGATGGCAACTACGCCTTGAGGGTGGCCCGGCAGTCGGGGGGTGGTGCCTGCGCCGTCACCGATGAGGAATCCATCGCGGGAATGAAGCTATTGGCCCGAACTGAAGGTATCTTTGCTGAAGTGGCGGGCGGAGTAGTGATTGCCGGACTCAAGAAACTGGCAGCTTCAGGGACAATCGAAAGGAACCAGCGTACAGTAGCTTTTATTACCGGGGCAGGGCCCAGGACACAGGAGACAGTTTCAGATATTGTTCGGCCAATTGTTATCCAGGCCAGCCTCGAATCCTTTGAGGAGGCGCTCGGTGCAAGAGTTTGATTCTATCACACTTCAGCCGTGTTATCATAATTCTAAGAAAGATGAAGGGGATTAAGATGGCGAAGAGGCGCGTAATGTTCACGTTTCCCCCTGAGCTGATTAAGGAACCTATTATTTACAACCTTGGGCGACAGTTCGAAGTGGTGCCCAATATCCGCCGGGCTGATGTGTCCGAGAATAAAGGGTGGGTGGTGCTGGAGCTGGAGGGGGAAGAGAAGGAAATTGAGCGCGGAATTGCCTGGGTGATGGCCAAAGGGGTGAGGGTTGATCCCGTTGTCGGCGATATTGTGGAGGGCTAAAGAGTGAAAAAGATATACCTTGATTATGCTGCCACCACACCGACTCACCCCAAGGTGGTGAAGGCTATGCTGCCCTACTTCAGCGACGCCTTTGGCAATCCGTCCAGCATCCATTCACTGGGTCAGGAGACAAAAGCAGCCTTAGAAGAAGCCAGAGGCAAGGTGGCGCATCTTATCGGCTCCCGAAGTGAAGAGATCGTCTTCACCAGCGGAGGGACTGAAGCCGATAACTTCGCCGTAAAAGGGGTAGCTTACGCCAACCGGCAGAAGGGAAACCATATCATCACCAGTGCCATTGAGCACCATGCCGTGCTGGAGCCCTGCAAATTCCTGGAGGGGCAAGGTTTCGAGGTAACCTATCTTCCGGTGGATAAGTACGGCCTGGTTGATCCGGAGGATGTCAGGAAGGCGATCACCGGCAAAACGATACTCATTTCAGTGATGCACGCTAACAATGAGATAGGCACTATAGAGCCGATTGCCGAAATAGCCAGGATAGCGCGGGAGCAGGAAATCTGCCTCCACACCGATGCAGTGCAGACAACCGGGCATATCCCGGTAAATGTGGATGATCTCGGGGTAGACCTGCTGTCTATATCAGCCCACAAGCTCTACGGGCCAAAAGGGGTAGGAGCGCTTTACATTCGGAAGGGAACCCGGATTGTCCCCTTCATGCACGGTGGGGAGCAGGAGAGGGGGCGCCGCGCCAGCACAGAGAACATTCCGGCGATCGTTGGCTTTGGCAAAGCGGTAGAGATTGCTGAAGGCGAAATGAAGGACGAAATGGAACGCCTGACTTTTCTGAGGGACGAGCTTATTCAGGGCCTCTTCGAGCGAATCGAGGGAATCTATCTCAACGGGCATCCTTCGCTGAGGCTGCCCAACAACATAAACATAAGTGTCGAGTTTGTTGAGGGAGAATCCATGGCCATCAGTATGGATTTGGAGGGCATTGCTGCTTCCACCGGGTCGGCTTGTGCTTCCAGTGCTGTTGAGGCATCTCATGTCCTGCTAGCACTGGGATTGCCTGCCTGGCTGTGTCACGGCTCACTGCGGCTGAGCCTGGGCAGAGAAACGACCCGGGAAGACATAGAGCGAGTCCTGGAAGTACTACCCAGGATCGTGACCAGACTCAGGGCCATGTCGCCCTTTTTGAAAAGTAAGGCATGAGCGATGCCAATACCAGGTGACCTGAAGCCAAAGGCCAAGGGAGGTGATGGAAATGGCCATAGACCCCGTCTGTAAGATGAAAGTGGAGGAGAAGAAGGCGGCAGCCACGGCGGAATATAAAGGGAAGACCTATTACTTCTGCGCTCCCGGCTGCAAGAAAGCCTTCGTTGCCAACCCGGAGAAGTATTTGAAAACGGAGAAGAGTGGGTAAGATAATCGCCGTTTGTAAGAGCAGGGACAAAGGAACCAAAAAGGAACCGGTGGAGCAAGGCGTCCTCAAGGATGACTACGGGCTTGTGGGTGATGCCCACGCTGACTGCTGCACCCATCGCCAGGTGAGCCTGCTGGCCAGGGAAAGCATCGACAAAATGAGGCAAAGGGGATTCGACGTGGGGCCGGGGGACTTTGCTGAGAACCTGACCACTGAGGGCATAAGTCTAGTCTCCTTGCCTGTGGGCACCAGGATAGTGGTAGGCACGGAGGTGGTCCTGGAGGTTACTCAGATCGGCAAGGATTGCCACGCCAAGTGCGCTATCTTCCGCGAGGTAGGCAAGTGCATCATGCCCAAAGAGGGGATATTTGCTAAGATAATCCGTGGTGGGGTAGTGAAGGCCGGAGACCCGATAGCGGTGCAAGGCTGACCAAGAAGCGAAGAAGACAATGGAAGCAACAGAAAGATTCCCTGTTCTGCACATCAGCGAGGACGGCCGCAAGGAAGTCGAGGAGCCCGTCGTCAAGGAGTTCCCTCTCACCATCTCTCTGAATAACCAGGAGCTGGTGACTCTGCTGTGCTCCCCAGTAGACTTGAAGTACCTGGCCGTGGGTTACCTCTTTTCCGAAGGGCTGCTCAAGGGCAAGGAAGACATCAAGAAGATAGTAGTTGATGAGCAGCGCGGGATGGTATGGGTGGAGACCAAAGAGGACAAGGAAATCCCCCTGGATATCGCGTTCAAGCGATTTATAACGACAGGTTGTGGAAGAGGGGCTTCTTTCTACAGTGCGGCTGACCTCCAGGATCAGCCCAAGCTGCAATCTCAAGCCCAGGTGGCGCCAGCCGAGATTCTGGCTCTGGCGAACCAGTTTCAGCACCACTCCGAGCTCTACCGGACAACGCACGGGGTGCACAGCGCGGCCCTGTGCGATACCAAGAACATACTCCTTTTCAGCGAGGACGTGGGAAGGCATAACGCCATTGACAAGATATTCGGACGGTGTATCTTGGAAGATATCCCCACCGATGACCGGATAATGACCATAAGCGGGAGAGTCTCCTCTGAGATGCTGCTTAAGGTTCTGAAGAAGGGCGTCCCCATAATCATCTCCATAGCAGTGCCCACCAGCCTGGGAGTGAAGCTAGCTAACGATCTGGACATGACCCTGGTGGGCCTGGTCAGGGGAAGGTCGATGCGGGTCTACTCGGGCAGTTGGAGGATACAGGGGCAGTGAAAGATAGCAGCAGCGAGCTAAGGGAGAACGTCCTGGACCTGAAGAAGAAGAGGAAGGCCATCATCCTGGCCCACAACTATCAACTGGGCGAGGTTCAGGATATAGCCGACTACGTGGGCGACTCCCTGGAGCTGAGCCAGAAGGCGGCCAAGACCGACGCCGAAGTGATCGTCTTCTGCGGGGTGCATTTTATGGCCGAGACAGCCTCCATACTGTGTCCCGACAAGGCGGTCCTATTGCCCGATTTGCACGCCGGCTGTCCGATGGCCAACATGATCACCGCCGAGGCTCTAAGACAGAAGAAGAAGGAACATCCTCAAGCCACGGTAGTCTGCTACATCAATACCTCTGCTGAGGTCAAGGCCGAGTCAGATGTGTGCTGTACCTCAGCCAATGCAGTGGAACTGGTGCGGAAGCTGGACGCCACAGAGATCATATTTGTGCCTGACCAATACCTGGGACATTACATCTCCACCCAGACAGGAAGGAAAATGGTCCTCTGGCCTGGCTTCTGTCCCACCCATGCACGGATACAGCCAGCCGACATCCTCAGATTGAAGAAGGAGCATCCCCAGGCGGAGGTGATGGTGCATCCGGAGTGCCGACCCGAGGTGATTGCGCTGGCCGACGCCGTCCTCAGCACCGGAGGCATGTGCCGGTATGCCCAGAGCACGGCAGCCAGGGAGATAGTCATAGGCACCGAGGTAGGCATAATATATCGTCTGAGGAAAGAAAATCCGGAGAAGGTATTCATACCGATCTCCGAGCAGGCCATCTGTCCTAACATGAAGCTGATCACCCTGGAGACGATCCTCTGGTCTCTGCAAGACATGTCTCCTGAGGTAAAGGTCCCCGAGGAAATCAGGACCAGGGCCAAGGCTGCCGTAGATAGGATGCTTCAGGGATAAAGTGCCTCCTCTTCTCTCCACTGCCCACGTAGCTAGCGTCAGAGCAATCAGGAAAGTGACCTGACACCCACTGATAGCATTCACTGTCTCCTGGATTCTGGCTTTCGCCAAAATGGCACGGCTAGCTAAATCCGTAGGTCGGGTTTCCTAACCCGACCGTCTCGGGCGGGCAGGTTGGTAAATCTGCCCTACGGTATGCAAAGTCAGTCCGGTAATCTCGGCTGATCAGCCGTGGATTACACTTCGTTCCACCACCCTACAGCTGCCAGGTAAGGAGAAGTTTTGCTACGCCGATTCTTGGACAGGCTATCACAAGGACATTGAAATCTGGCAGGGCTGAGAACGCCCAATTGGTGCTCTCTCTTCGGCAAAATGCTATAATTTGCTCAAGAATCCATGGTGGACGTCTTAGAAGGGCTTAACCCCGCCCAGAGAGAAGCCGTAGAAACTGTTGAAGGGCCTCTGCTTATCCTGGCTGGCCCGGGAAGCGGCAAGACCAGAGTCATCACCCACCGGATCGCCTATTTCGTCAAGACATGGCGCATCAATCCGAGCCGCATCATGGCCGTCACCTTTACCAACAGGGCGGCCCGGGAGATGAAGCAAAGGCTAAACAGCCTGCTGGGGCGATCGGCAGAAGGGCTGACCGTCGGTACTTTTCATGCCATCTGCGCTGCTATCCTGCGCCGTAATGGAAAGGCCATAGGAATCGATCCCAGGTTCGTTATCTACGACGACGAAGACCAGATCGGCCTCATAAAACGCACTCTCGAAGGACTGGCGATCGATCCCAAAAGATATCCACCAAAGGCTTTCCAATCGGCCATAGGGCAGGCCAAAAGCCATCTGGTCATGCCGGAGTATTACGGCCAGCAAAGTCACAGCCGTTTTGAAGAAGTGATTCAGAAAGTATATCAACAGTACCAGAGGCTACTGGAGCAGAACCGCGCCCTGGACTTTGATGACCTCATTATGAGAACCTATCATCTTTTTCATCAACATCCAGAGGTGCTGTCAAAATACCAGTCCCGTTATCTGCATCTGCTGGTCGATGAATTCCAGGACACTAACATCGCCCAGTATGCCCTGGTGAAGCAAATTGGAGGAAAGTACCGCAACGTTTGCGTTGTGGGAGACCCAGACCAATCTATTTATTCGTGGAGATATGCTGACCTGCGCAATATCCTGAACTTCGAGAAAGACTATGCCGAAGCAAAGGTAGTCTACCTGGCGCAGAGCTATCGCTCTACCAAGAATATCCTGGAAGCTGCCCATCAGGTGATCTCAGTCAACCGCGAGCGGAAAGAGAACAAGCTGTGGACGGAGAATGAGGTTGGCTCGCCTGTGAACCTGGTGACCACCGATGATGAGGCAGATGAAGCGCATTTCGTGGTCAGCGAGGTACAGCGCTTGCTGAACAAGGGTGAAGCAAGGCCTCTGGACTGCGTGGTGATGTACCGCACCAATGCCCAGTCGCGGGCCCTCGAGGAGATGTTCATCCGGTACGGCGTGCCCTATCAGTTGGTGGGTGGGGTGCGCTTCTATGAACGGCGTGAGGTCAAGGATATCATCGCCTACTTGAAACTGCTCCATAATCCCTATGACAGCATCAGCCTGATAAGGATAATCAACGTTCCGGGGCGGGGCATTGGCCAGAGGACAGTAGAGGAGCTATTGCAGTGGACAAAGGGCCTGGGCATTGCCCCGTACGAAGGACTGCGGCAGATTGTGCAAGAGGAGTCTTCCTGTCATCTCACTCCGCGGGCCGTGCAAGCACTGACAAATTTCTTCAACCTTATCCAAGAGCTAATAGATGAGAGCCAAAGAATGAATGTGGCCGACCTGATGGACTTGCTAATACAGAAGACGGGGTATAAAGAGCATCTTCTGGAACTGGATGACGGCGAGGAACGCTGGGAAAACATCATGGAGCTCCGTGGTATAGCCAATGAGTTTCAGCACCTCAAACCCAAGGAGAGTCTGACCTCTTTTGTGGAGGGGGTCTCGCTGTTCTCCGAGGCTGATCAACTGGACGAGAAAAAGGATGTGGTAACGCTCATTACGCTGCATCAGGCTAAAGGCCTGGAATACCCGGTGGTTTTTATTGTGGGCATGGAAGAAGGTGTCCTGCCCCATTTCAGGTCCTTTGATGACCCGGCACAGATGGAGGAGGAACGCCGTCTGTGTTACGTCGGGATGACTCGTGCCAAGAGACGGCTCTACCTAATTAATGCGTTACGCCGCAGATTAATGGGAGGCTTCAGTGCCAACCCATCCTCTCGCTTCCTGCAAGACATCCCTCCCCAGGTCACCAGAGCTGCGGGAGCGGTGGATCGGCGAGAGACAGTATCCAGTCCTAGTCTCATCAGTGTGGAGGCTGGCGACTATGTGCATCATGCTCGGTTCGGCGAAGGGGTAGTGGTGAGTTGTAGCCCGGCTACAGATGACCAGGAGGTAGTGGTAGATTTCGAAAAGGTGGGGATCAAAAGGCTACTGTTAAGTCTGGCACCACTACAAAAGATGAAGTAACTGATCTGCGGTTATGGCTGGGGAGATATTCCTCACAGTCTGGCAGGCTTTCTCTTCAATCTGGAGTCCCACTGGCGGCGCAACCACTTCAAAGCTTCCTTGGTGTCACTGGCTATCCGCGCTTTGTCGCAATGATCCAGGCGATACCTGAATAACCAGTAGGTGAATTCCTTCTGCTCTGTCAGGGTAATCGAGTCCCGCAAAGGATAACCCCTCTCTTGCCTGAACCGGTTCAGCAAGGTGATCATATCAGTGCCGTACACGCGGCGGTATGCTTCCTGCTGGATATGTTCGTCCTGGTAAGTTGCAAAATGGCGGCGTTCCTTATAGACTGCTTCCTCAGCTACAGCAAGCAATGCCTCTTCTACGACAACCCCGTAAAGATAGTTGAGATAAGCCCGGTACTTGGTGCTACCAATAAGCTTGCTGAATTCCTCCGGAGAGATATCGATGGGCGGCGCGGCGAAAAAAAGCAGGTTGATCTTCTCCTCTTCAGGTAAGAGGCCATCCACCTCTGAGCAGAGGCGTTGCGCCAGGGATAACCAGTCGAAGGCCTCGTGGCCGATAAGGTAGCGGTAGTGTTCCTCTTGATGGACTTCCTCAGTGCTATTCCACAATTCTATAGCCTCAAGTAAGGCGATGTACCAGTGCTTACCAGTGCACATAGCCTTCTTGAAATGGCGGATTGCCTCTGTGTCGGCAGTGCTGAGAACTACGGACTCTGTAGCCATAACCCTTAATTTTAGCACACCCACGTTGAGGTTTACCAAGCAACAGGAGTCGCCCCAAATCCGTGGATTGATAAGGGAACCTGAAGCTATGCAGATTCACTTTTATACCAACCTTCCGGGTGGTTGAAAAGGGTAATACTTTGTAATACCATACCCTTATGGCGAAAGTAGTAGTAACGT
>Ga0194112_10000732_pt1 | contig 47982 bp, 59 predicted proteins | sample TA2MahC400mmetaG_FD_146191 | JGI IMG/M metagenome (GOLD analysis project Ga0194112, IMG submission 146191) | Freshwater microbial communities from Lake Tanganyika, Tanzania - TA2015016 Mahale Deep Cast 400m | ecosystem: Environmental > Aquatic > Freshwater > Lake | place: Tanzania: Lake... | reverse complement strand
AGTCAAGCTTGATTGAGTGAAGCAATAAAATCCAGTCAACAAATTTCTGAATTCCAATTGCAACAGCAATTGTCCATACAAGATGGCATATTGCAGCAAACAAACCTAAAGCCAAGCCAACCTGGTTCTTGTTTAATTCTGCCATTTTCCCTCCTTTTTATTTTTTATATATAATAAAAAGCAGTTTAAAAGCTTTCTTGCATGAACGCCTGCACCAGGAGTCGAACCTGGATACCCTTGCGGGTCAAGCTCTCAGGAATTTGTTCCAGGCTTGTGCGATACCGTTACGCGATGCAGGCCTGAAATTAGTTAGAAAAAGCAATTTATAAAACTAATCTATAATAACCTTCATTAAGTACTTTTCACAATCCTTCAATTAATGTAAAAAACTAATGATTAAATATCAAAAAATCGCTGAGTGTTCTGCGGACTAAAGTCCGCAGTTTGTGCGATTTTAGGATGCTCAGGAATGCTCATCCGCAGACTAAAGTCTGCGGTTTTCGCAATAGCATTCCTGACATAAATAATAATTAATTTTAAGCAGAGTTCAGTTTTGAACTATTTTAATTTATAATTATCAATTAAATTTGTAAATTCGCATAAAAAATTAATCTTTCATCTCAATCTTAATATTGACTGTTCTTGGAATAGAAACCCTCATTATACTATGTAAAACTTTATCATTTGAAGGCAAATCAATAACTCTCTTGTGAATTCTCATCTCAAACCTGTCAAATGTTGCTGTTCCGTTCCCGCACGGAGATTTTCTTGTAGTAACTTTTAATTTTCTTGTAGGAAGCGGAATAGGCCCAGCCACGACAACTCCTGACTTGCTCGCTATTTCTTTTATATTATTGCAGATATTATTAAGTGCATCTATATCCACGCTGCTTAGTTTTATTCTTACTCTTGCCATAATTTATGAATAAAGAATATACTTTTAAATCTTACTATTATTTTATAATCATGAAAACTCTTAACATCCTAGTTTTCCTGCTTATCTTTAACACCTTCATATTATTAGGTTTTCTTGTCTCAGAAGTCAAAATTACTGGGAAAGTTACATACGAGCGAATAACAATCAATGTAACAAGAGTAATAGATGGAGATACTATTGAAACAGAAATAGGAAAAGTGAGATTACTCGGGATAAACACGCCAGAAAAGAAAAATCCAGGATATCAGGAGGCAAAAGATTTTCTTGTGCAATTTGAAGGAAAGAAAATCGAACTTGAGGATAGAGGAAAAGATAAATATCAAAGAACACTTGGATATCTTTATTATCAAAACAAGTTAATTAATTCTGAAATTTTGAAATTTGGATTAGCAACACTTTATGTTTATAATAAAGATGAGAATTATCAAGAGCTAGAGAAAGCAGAAAAATATGCAAGAGAACAAGAAATTGGATTATGGAAAAAATCTGAAAATTATGGATGTATTAAGCTAACTGAGTTGAAATATCAAGAACAAGAAAGATGCAAAAATCAAGAACAGCTGATTCTGCAAAATAATTGTGAAAATTTACAAGTTATATTAAAGGATGATGCAAATCATATTGAAAAAATCCAGCTTGATAAAGGAATATTTACAAAAAACTTCTCATGTGTCTGGAATGATGAAGGTGATTCTCTTTATTTGAGAGATGAGCAAGGCCTGATTTTATTTTACAGATACTAAAAAATAAATTATTAGCGCATTAATTTTAGTTGTTATTGCAGTTTGTCATCACCTTTTTAAACTCAATAAATATTTAATTATCATGCTGCTTGAGTTAATATTATGGATAATAATTATTTCTTCAACAACTCTTTTGGGAGCATGGTATGCAGGGAAATATAAAAAAGCAGATTTGCTTATTGGCTTGTATGTTTCTTTTGTTATTCTCAGCAATATTGTAGCAGTAAAAATAGTAAATTTTGACATCGGGCTTGTGAAATTTTCAGCAACAGCAGCAACTCTGATTTTTTCTGTGACATTTCTTATGACAGATATTGTCAATGAAAAATTTGGAAAAAAAGAAACTTACAAAATGATAATAATAGCATTTATCGCCCAGATAGTTGCAATATTATTTATCTGGATTTCAATCTCTCTTCCTGCCGCTGATTTCTGGAAAGAGCAGGAAACATTCTCAAAAATTTTGGGATTGACACCAAGAATAGCTCTTGCAGGATGGATAGCATTTATTATAAGCGAAAATCTTGACGCCCTGATTTTCTCGTGATTCAAGAAAAAAACTAAAGGAAATCATTTATGGATGAGAAATGCTTTTTCGAGCATTCCTGCAATGGCGCTGGACACATTAGTATTTGTAACAATCGCTTTTTTTGGATTGCAGCCTCTGCTTCCTCTTATTATTGGAGTTCTGGCTGTAAAATGGATTGTTGGAATAATTGATATTCCGTTTATGTATTTAAGCAGGCTGATAATGTACAGATAATCTCATAGAATTCATCATTCTTCCAACATCATCTCTCAGTCGCCTATTTTCTTCCCCAGTTAAATTTCTGACTTGAAATATTTCAGGAACAGGCTCCTTTAACATTGCAGTGTCTAATGCAAGCGTATACCCCTCTCTAGTTTTTCTCCTTACATATAATTTTACAGGATTTTGATGTTCAAGTGCTTCTCTTAATTCTTGGTTATCAGGAAAAAACTCGTCTGCGCAAAGAAGCCTCTGAACAACCCCTATTATTCTCACATAATTTGTATTTCCAGTCAGCAACGCAGGAGAATGTGAAGAAAACATTGATAAATAATAAAGCGCAGCAACAACCCTCTCAGGAGCATCTGTCTGCTGGCTTCTATCCTCATTTCTCTGTCCATGCATAAATGCAGTATCTCTCTTCAGCCCAGCCACTATACTAATCATTGAAACCATTTGAGCCAGCCGCCCATACATTTCCCCGTCAACTTTCACATGCCTCTGAAATTCTTTGTCTCTGCACATTAATCTTGCTTGATAAACAATATTCTGAAGTCTCTTAACCAAATCTCTCTGCCTTGCTCCTTTTTCATTTTTTCTGATTCTCATATATTTATTTCTGGCTTCCTGCCTTTTAGAAGCAAAACTAATTTTAGCATCAAGGATTTCTTCAAATCTTCTTGTATGTTCTGTTATTCCAGGAGTTGTCATTATATTTGGATGCCCAAGAATTTGCATAAATTCTGCTATTTCATCTATTTCCTGCAATAATTCATCACAGCTCAAGTCACAGAAATCAACAGCATCATAAATCATCCATCCAAGATTTCTGGGATTTTCTCTTCTAAGCGCGCTTTTATCAGCAAAGACTACTCTGCCAGAATTCAAAATTTTAGACAGCCTGGCCATAATAACTCATTTTTTTCAATTTTAAAAATCTTTTTATACTATAATATACTCTTTTGATTATGCTAACAGAAATTTTGCTTGCAATAATACAGGCAGTCACAGAATTTTTTCCAATTTCTTCAAGCGGGCATCTTGCTCTAATCTCAAATTTAATTTCCAAGCCCGATTTGTTCTTTTTTACAGCTCTTCATCTCTCAAGCTTAATAGCAGTTTTAATTTTCACAAGAAAAGAAATCTCAAATTTATTAAGTTTCAAGAAAGAATACAGAAAAATCTGGTTATACTTAATTATAGCAACAATTCCTGCAGGAATTGTTGGATTTTTCCTAGAGAATATTGTAGAATCAAGCTTATCTTCATTCTTATTTCTTGGAATTGCTTTTATCTTTACAGGAGTTGTTCTTTTTTTAACAAAATTCACAAAAGTTTATTCAAAATTAAACTGGAAAAACTCCCTGTTTATCGGCTTGTTTCAAGCAGTTTCTGTATTTCCGGGAGTTTCAAGAAGCGGAATGACAATATCCTCAAGCATGTTTTCAGGGATAGAGAAGGAAAAAGCCGCAAAATTCTCCTTTCTTCTGTTTATTCCTCTTTCTCTTGGGGCTTTTATTCTCGAGCTGAAAAATTTTTATTTTTCTTTTTCTCTTCTTATCTCTTTTTTTGTATGCTTAATCCTCAGTTTAATATTTCTTAATCTTCTAGTTCTAATTATAAGAAAAAATTATTTTTGGCTTTTCTCGCTTTACTGTCTTATTCTTGGAATAATTTCATTAATTTTATATTTTAGATAAATTTTTATACACCAAAATATTAATAATAAAAAGGAGGTGAAAATATGACACCAATTGAAATAATAGCATTGATTGTTGTTTTATTAACAGCGATTAAAATTATTGTGGTTCTGATAAAGCCAAAAGTGTGGTGGATTAATATAGTAAAGCCAGTCTATAAAAACCATATATTAGCTAGCATTGTTTCACTAATTTTAGCAGGAATAGTTTTATATTATCTGCTAGAGGAAATCACTGTTATCCAGATTTTTGCAGTTATGGCTTTTATTGCTTTAGTAGCCTGCATGACAATATCCTCTTACTCAAAGGAAATGCTTGGTTTAGGTGAAAAACTTTTGAAAGACAAATCAATTCTAAAAAAGGCTTGGCTTCCTTTAGTTATTTGGATTTTGCTTGTATTGTGGGCTTTATATGAACTTTTAATTGCCTGATTCTTTTTCTTTTTTCTTTTTTAAAATATTGTATTTAACATCATTTTTATTAATCTCAAAAACATATTTTATTAAATCAGCTAACTTTAAATACTTGCAAAAATTTTTTTATTTATGATTGTATGGATTTACACATTATCAAGCATTTTAATTATAAGCTTAATTTCTCTTGTAGGCATCTTCACTCTTGGAATTAAAACAGAGAAACTGAAAAAAATTCTTATTTATTTTGTCAGCTTTTCAGCAGGCGCATTATTGGGAGACGCATTTATTCATCTCCTGCCAGAGACAATAAAAGCAGGATTTAGTTTAATTGCTTCACTTTCTGTAATTCTTGGAATTATTGTCTTTTTCATTCTCGAAAAAATAATTCACTGGCAGCACTGCCATATCCCAATCAGCAAGAATCATGTTCATACTTTTGCTTATATGAACATAGTTGGAGACAGTGTTCATAACTTTCTTGACGGCATAATTATAGCTGCATCTTACTTAATAAGCATTCCTGCTGGAATAGCAACAACAACAGCTGTAATTTTCCATGAGATTCCCCAGGAAATAGGGGAATTTGGCTTGCTTCTCTATGGCGGATTTTCAAAGAAAAAAGCTCTCCTTGTCAATTTTTTCTCATCTTTAACAGCTTTTTTAGGAGCAATTCTTACTCTTTGGCTCACTCAATTAGCTGACTTAAAATCTATCCTTGTTCCTGTTGCAATTGGCGGCTTTATTTATATTGCAGCAAGCGACTTGATTCCAGAAATGCACAAAGAAACAGAAATAAGCAAATCTGTAATTCAAATACTTGCATTTCTTCTCGGAATAATGATTATGCTTGTCTTATTGTTCTTAGGATAAATTTTTATATATAAAAATTTATCAAATAAGATTATAATCATCTCTCATGGCAGAGATGATGGCTGGGAGACACGCGGCGTTTCCCAGCCTCTTTTCTATTTATATTTTCAATAACACAAATGCTTAAATTCTCAAAAAATAAGGAAAAACATGCAAAAAGGAATTATAGCAGACGACAACAAAGGAATGAGAAAATTTCTTGAATATTATGTAAGAGAAAAAGGATTTGAAGCAGATGTTGTTGAAAATGCCGGCGATTTAATAAAAAGAGTTAGTCAAGGTAATTATGATTTTGCAATAACAGATTACAGAATGCCTCCTGGAATGGATGGATTGCAGGCAACTGCTGAAATTAAAAGATTAAAGCCCGGCTTGTTAGTGTGTCTTGCAACCATAGGAGACCCCGAAACCACCAAAATGCTGATTGCCCAGGCAGAAATGAAGCCGGATTTTTATTTTGACAAAGGAGGAGATATAAAAAATCTTGGCGCTTTTCTTGATTTAGTAAGAAAATCTAGTCAACAATAATATCAAGGACAGCTTCAGAATTTTTTATTATTTCTTGATTAATCTGCTTTTTCTTAGTTCCAAGCTTTTCTTTCTTGTTTTCTTCATCAATAATTTCTCTCTGAATTCCTGAAAATTCTGATGCAAGCTTTCTTATTTCTTCTTCAATAATTCCAATTTTTCTATCAATTTCTGATTCTATAATTAATATCTTCTGAATTCTATCTTTTAAACTTTTAATATAAGCTTCATCAAATTGAGCAATATTCAAAATCTCAAGTTTCTCATCTTTTTCCAGAGCCTGTTTGAAATTCTCAGAATATATTTTTATTATTTCTGATTTTTTTAAGTCATTGTGAAATAATTTTCCAAGCTTTCTCAAGTCAATTTTCTGCTTCAGTTCAAAAATATCTTTATTTATTTTTTCCTGCTCTTGTTTTTTCTTCTCTTTTTCTCCTGCGTCTTTTTTGTATTCTTCTGTATTCTTGAATTCCCCAAGCTCTTTTTCTTTTTTTATTTTTTCCTGGCTTATTTTTTCTTTTTTTTCTTCTAAGTGTTCAAAGCGCATGTTAATTTCTCCAAGGTTTCTCTCGCTCTCATCAATTTTATCAAACAAGCCTATAATTTTCCTCAATTCTTTTTCTTTCTCAGAAAAATTATTTTTTAATATATCATTTATTTCTGAAAAAAGATTTTTTGTCATATATCTTGCTTCCCCAAGCTCTTTTCCTATTAAAATTGTGGCTTTTTCAAACGCATTTCTGGAATTTTTTTCAAAATTATATGTAATCTGGTTTATTCTCCTGATATATTCCTCATTTTCAAGATTTTCAGAAGAATTCAAGTCAGAAACAAGTTTTTTCAAGTAATTAATGTATAAAACAAGATTTTCTTTGACAACAAGCTTGATTTTTTCCTGCTCTTTTCTTGAGTTTATGTTAATTTTTTCCAGGTTACTGATTTTTTCTTCTATTTGTGAGTTAAAATCAGAAATTTCTGTAATTATTTTTTTTCTTGCTTCTTTCTTGTTTTCTTCAATCTTCGAAATTTCTTGTTCAAGCTTCTTCTTCAATTGTTCAAATTTAATAGTTTCTTTTTCTTCTTTCTCTTTCTTTTTGAAAATATCAAACCATCCCATCCTCCTATTAGCAACAAGAGGATAATAAACTTTATGCAATTTGAATATATATTTAATTAGAAATAATTCCTTTTAGTAATACATAGTTAATCAGTTTCTTCGTTTTTAATTTTTAAATGAGGAAATAATCAAAACAATAAAATAATTTTAACAATTAACATTACTCAGGCAGCTAATTTATTGGTATTATTAATTAAAATATAGTTAATTTATAGATATATACTCAAAACAACTATATTTTCCAGTATGTAAATACTTTTAAATTAAATTTCTTATTCTCTCTCATGACAAGAATAGAGGTAATGGCTTATGACAGCATTGATTTTTCTAAAAAAGGACCGGCATCCAAGCGCCCTATAAAAGTTTTTAATATTAAAGACACTCTTTCCCGTGAAGAGGCAGAAAGAGCTAAGGCAATCCTAGCAGACCCAATAGTAGATGTTGCTTCTGTTGACTTACCTATTCTTTCAAGTTTACCAGAAGAAAGTTCTGTTATTGAACAGTCTCCAAAACCAGGAGTTACAGACCCAGAAGGAGTGGAGGCAAGAAAAATTCTTTCAAGAGCTCTGGGAAGAGAAATTGGACCAGTGCAATCATCAAGCCAGTATCTTTGGATTGGAGAATTAGAAGGAGATGATTATGTAAGAGCAACAAAACAGCTTGGAAATCCTTTAATAAATGAATTTAGAAGAGTTAAATCAAGTGAGTGGGATGCAACAAGAGGAGTAGGATTTCATTTTCCAGATGTTAATCTTCCAAAACCCGAGCCATTTACATATATTCTGACTGATGATGGAGTTTCTTTGCATCAGAGAGCAACTGATGACGAGCTTTTAAAAATAAGTGATGATAGGCTTCTTGCTCTTAATCTTGAGGAAATGCTCACAATAAAACACTTATTTGAAAACCCTGATTTTATAGAAAAAAGAAAAGAAAAAGGGCTTGAAGCAACGCCAACAGATGCAGAAGTTGAAGCTCTTGGGCAGACATGGAGCGAACACTGCATTCATAAAAAGCTGACTGGAAAATGGGTTTACACTTCAGATGATAAAGATGATAAATCTGGGCTGCCAGAAATAACAAACAATGTTCTAAAATCAGTAATACAGGTTCCTGCGCGAGTTCTTGCTGGAAAAGTTGACTGGCTTGTTTCTATCTTTGAGGATAATTCAGGAGTTATAAAACTCAATGATAATTGGAATATTGCGCATAAAGTTGAAACTCACAATCACCCTTCTGCACTTGATGGTTTTGGAGGAGCAGATACAGGAACAGGCGGAGTAATACGAGACCCCGGAAGCACTGGAAAAGGAATGACTCCTGTTTCAAGCCAGTTTTCCTTTAGAAAGCCTCATCCTTGCTCTTATCCTTATCTTCCTCTTGATATACAATCAGCAGCACGAATGTTTCAGACAGTAACTGAAGGTGTTGAAGATTACGGAAACAAGTTTGGAATTCCAACAATGTGCGGAAGTGTTCTTATAGACCCTGTTCCAGGAAGAGAAAAAGAAGGAAGTGGCTGGCTCAAACCAGGGGTTGTAGTTGGATGTGTTGCAGTTGCTCCTGCTCAGGTTAATGAAGAATTAACTCACACTAAAGATATCCGTCCAGGATATATTGCTATCTCTTTAGGAGGGAGAGTTGGCAAGGATGGAATTCATGGTGCAACAGGCTCATCAGGCAGCTTGTCAGCAGAGGCAGAAAAAAGCCAATTAATGAATCAAAGTGTTCAGATAGGAAATCCAATTACAGAAAAAAATGTTTTTGAGGCAATGTATGCTCTGTTGCAGAAAGGATATATCAGGGCTACTCAAGACTGCGGGGCAGGCGGCTGGAATTCTGCAATAAGCGAGCTTGGAGCACTTCTTAATGAGCTTGAAGAAGCGAGATATCAGATTAAAACAGAATTTGCAAGAAGAGGAATAACTAAAAATAATAATCTTGAAGAAAAATTAGCTGCAGCAACTCAAATTTCTGGATTAGAACAATTAAACATGCCAGTAGCCTCTCCATTTTATGATACATTAAAATGTGAAATAGATTCAGGAGAAATTTTTGATTACGAATCAACAGGCAAGGGCGGAGTTGATATGGATTTGACTCATGCTCCTGAAAAATATCCTGGGCTGGCTGGCTGGGAAAAACTTGTATCAGAAGCGCAGGAAAGAGAAATAATTGTTATAAAACCAGAACATCTTCCTCAAGTTCTAGAAATCTGCGAGCATCTTAATGTTGAAGCAACTCCAATAGCAGTATTCAATGATACAGGATATTATGAAGTAAAAGATCAAGACAGAACAATAACATTTCTTCCAATGACTTTTCTTCATAGAGGGCTTCCGCAAATGACCATACAAGCCCGCTATACTCCTTGCCAGAATAAAGAGCCAGAACTTCCAGAACAAGATGATTTGACAGGCACTCTTCTTGAACTTCTTGGAGCTCCGAATATGCAGAGTTACGAGTGGATTTTCACAAAATATGACCATGAAGTCCGAGGAGGAAGCTTAATTAAGCCAATTGTCGGAAAAGGAAGAGGAAAAAGTGATGCAATTGCTTACCGCCCTGTTCTAGGAGAAAAAGAAGTTGTAATTGAAACACAGGGAAGCAACCCGTGGCAGGGTGATATTGATGCATATGAGATGGGCAAGAACTCTGTTATTGATGCTGTTGGAAGAGTGATTGCAGCAGGCGGAAATCTTGAAAAAATAGTATTTAATGGAAACACTCTTTGCCCTCCTCCTGAAAAAAATCCAGAAATTGCTGCAAAAGTAATTCGAATGCTGAAAGGCGGGGCAGATGCGCAGCTTGCTCTTGAAAATGCAACAATCTCAGGAAAAGACAGCACATCAATGAAGAGGCAGTATAAGAGCACACTGACTTCAGAAATTGTCAGTGTTCAGGGAAAAACCGAATTAGTTATGAGCGCCCTTGCAGTTGCTGAAGATGATTCAACGCTTGTAACGCCTGACTTTAAACTGCCAGGAGACTTAGTTTACATTGTAGGAGAAACCCGGGATGAATTAGGAGCAAGTGAATATTACTTGTTGCATAATCAGACAGGAAGAAATGTTCCGACTGCAAATCTTCCCGAGATAAAGAAAAGATATCAGACATTAAGTTCTGCAATAAAAGCAGGATTTGTTCACTCGTGCCAGTATTTGGGAAAAGGAGGATTGGCAGCAGCAATTTCAAACTGCGCGATTGCAGGAGATTTGGGCGCAGTAATAAATATAAATTCTATTGACAATAATCTTGGAAGAGCAGATAAAATACTATTTTCAGAAACAACAGGAAGATTTGTTGTCTCTGTTTCTAGGGATAAACAAGCAGAGTTTGAAGAATATATGAAAGGATATGCCACAAAAATCGGAGAAGTAGGAGAGAGTAAAGTTTGTGTCAGATACAAGGGAAAAAATGTTGTATTAACTCAAGTTAATGATTTAAGAGAAAGTAATAAAGGAGAAATTAAACTATGAAATTATATTTCGCAAGGACATTAAGAATGAAAAATATTATATTAAAACAAAATGAATTAAATTTGGAGAAAGGTAATTTACTTGATAAAAATATCTTGCCTAATTTATTATGAAACATAAAGTTAAAGTTTGTGTCTCGCGTACAGACGGAACAAATTGTGACAATGAAACAAAGCATGCATTTCAGCTAGTTGGAGCAGATGCAGAAATTGTTCATATTAAAAGCCTGATTAAAGGATATGACCCTGTTTTAGCAAAAAAAGTAAGCCTTCTTGATTATGATATCTGGGCAATACCAGGGGGATTTTCTCACGGAGATTATATTGCCTCAGGAAGAGTTCATGCAGAAGACTTAAAACATTTTCTTGGCGAGCAAGTTAATAAATTTGTAGCCAGCGGAAAGCCAATTATAGGAATATGCAATGGCTTTCAGGTTCTTGTAAAATATGGATTGCTCCCAAGATTTGACACAATCGAGCCTCCTAAACAAACCACAACCCTCACATATAACGACAGCGGAAAATTTGAGTGCAGATGGGTTCATCTTGCAAAGCCAAAGCAGGATGGAGAAAAATGCATCTGGACAAAAGGAATAGAAAGAATTGATTTGCCAGTTGCGCATGGGGAGGGGAAATTTGTTGCTCCTGATGATTTATGCAAAAAATTATTTTTAGAATCTCAAGTTGTATTCCAGTATGTTGATAATGATGGAAATCCTACTCAAAATCATCCAGAAAATCCTAATGGTTCTATGTATGCCATTGCAGGGATTTGCGACTCGAGTGGCTTGATTTTTGGATTAATGCCTCATCCTGAAAGATACAATCATCCTTTAAATCACCCTCTTGCTCAGTTGCAGAAAGCTCGGGGAGAATTGCCAGAAAGAGGGCTCGGATTAAAAATATTTGAAAATGGAGTTAAATATTTTGGGTAATTAAATAAGATATTCAAGAACATAAATGCTTAAAAAGTAAACAGGCTAGAAATAAACAATAACAGATAATAATAGTTAAATCACACCGCAAATCTGATGATTTGCGCCTCAACATCAGTTGAGGTTCGCGTGATTTAAGAATATATAAGTAAAACAAATAAAAGTTAAAATAATAAGAAAATGATTGTATTTTATAGATATAAAATAACTTCAACAAGAGAAGGTGATGAAGTAAAAACAGAATATGAATATGAATTAGTAAGGCAAAAAGTAAAATATAATGCACCTACAAGTGAAAAAGAAAGACAGCTTGTAAGAAGCATTGAAGAATTGCTTAAAAGCCACGGATTAAAAAAAGCAAAAACAATTGTTGAAATTAGCAGTTAATATTTAAATAATAAAAATAAAAGTTAAAATGGCACAAGAAGTTACTGATGCTTATATCCAAACTCGTATAAAAAAAGGAGATGAAGGTTCTGACCTCCTGGGAGCAATTTTCGTCCCAACTCTGAGAAATAATAATCAAGTTAAGCTAATAGGAGAAGAAAGAAGAGTTGCACTCGAAATTCCTCAAAGTTGTCAAGTAACAGCTCATTCTGCAGCAGGAAAAGGAAATCCAGAAGAAGCAGCCAAAGATTTAGTAGCTAATTTAATGATGCAGGCAGCAGAAATTAAAGCAAAGCCAGTTGCAATGACAGATATTATTGACTCGAGAACAGGGGACTTGGCAATGCTGAGAAAAATAGCAGAAGCAATGAAATCAGTTGCAGACAAGTATCATATTGCAATAATCAATGGAGAGAATGCAATTTTAGGAGATGTTATAAGAGGAGATGCAAATGTTTCAGGAACAATGATAAGCCTTCTTGAAAGAGGTGCAAGAGTTTATACAGGAAATCTTCCTGCAGCCGGAACATTTAGAAGATACGAGTCCGGAGCTCCTGTATTTGCAACATTTAATCCAGAAGGAAAATTTGTTGTTGCAAATTCAGATGGAATAGGAACTAAGACAAGATTTTATCAAAGAGCAGGAGTATGGGCTCCTTCAATAAATGATTTTCTTGCAATGATTTTAGATGATGGAGCAAAAATAAGAGGCGCAAGAGTAAGAGCAGCATCAGGAGTTTTTGAAGTTTCAGGAAAAAGCGAGCAAATCAAGCCAACTGAAAAATACATGAGAGAAAGATGCACTGAAATGGGAATTCACGGAACATTACAGATTGAAAGAGGAAATTTAAATGCATATAGAGAGGGGGTTGTTGCTTATAATATTGGAGGAACAGCAGTAAGTGTAGTTTCAGAAGAAGATTTGAATAATCCGTTAAAGCCAGCAGCAGGAGAATTTGTAATTGCAATCAGAGGAAAGCCAAATCCAAGAAGCAATGGAATTACAAGCAAGAGAGAGGTAATGATAAGAATGTTCGGAGAAAACTGGCACGAGACAGAAGTAGGAAAAATGTTTCTCGAGTTTCTTGCATCTCCTTCAACTGTTCTTTATCCTGTTTTTAGCGAGCTTGTCAATGCTGGCTTGGCAACATCAGTTTATCATATGAGCGGGGGAGCTTATGACGGGAAATTTGCCAAACCTCTTGCAAAACACAATCTAAAAGCAGAATTGACAGATTTGTTTGCTCCTGACTGGAGAGAAGTTGCTCTTTGCGGAATTGATAAAACATCAGCAGGAGCAGCATATGGAAAATACCCTATGGGAAATGAGGGCTTTGTCACAACACCAAAGCCAGATGAAACAATTGCTTTAATAAAAGAAAAAGGATTAGAAGCACAAATTGCAGGAAAAATAGTTGAAGGAACAGGTGTCGAGCTTGTTGCCTGGAATGAAGAGAGAATTTATTTCTCAGGAGTAAAAACTGCTTGATTGAAAATGATACACCAGCCACAAATAAGAATAACCCGCCCGCTATACTTGTTCTCTCGCCTTAGTGAAAGATGCCTGGGAGAGATGGAAGATGCTAGAGATATTACTGGATTTGAAGCTTCTGACAGGTTTACTATTGAAGGAGTGCCTGTAACTCTTCTTCCCCCGTTAAAATTTGCTTTACTTGGAATGGAAAGAAAAGGGGATAATTATTCAGCTTGTGCTGTTGTTGTTCCTTCATCAAGGAGAACAAGTTTTAAGGGACTGTCAAAAAAAATAGGAGAGAGAATTGGAACTCACTGGACTCAGACATCTGAACACGGAACAGGTTATATACGCTTTTTTGCAAATAATGCAACTCCAGATATTGCAATTTTAAGAGTTGATGAAGACAAAAGATATGAAATATGGATAGGAGATGGAGGCACGCTTCCAAAGCCATACGGCCCAGTAGAAAGTTTTAGAAGAGATTTGGCTAATCTTGAGACAGCACTAAATTGTTTTGTGAATTCAGTCTATGCTCTTCGCAGAATAAATCCAAAGAAACTTCCCCTAACCTTATGCCTTACTTGTTAACAATTTTTTCATCAATCAAAAATATTGTTTTTCCAGTTTTATTGTTTTGATTTTTATTGTTCTCAGGTTTGCTTTTTTCTCCCTCATACTTAATCTCAAGATTTTTCATTTTTGCTTCCATCTTCAAGCTCTGAGAGCATTTTTTATTTGAAAAAGCGCAGATTACACAACAGTCTGCAATAGGGGTTGAAATTTTCTCCCTGCATTTCTTACACTCAAAAAAATTTAACAAGTCATGTTCAGGCACAGGAACTCTCTGATTTTTCTTGCATGAAGGGCATTTTAAAGTTGCAATTTTCGGAATTCTCACTACTTTTTTTCTCATAATTCATGAAGAAAAATTAAGTTTAAAAATCTACTTATTCAGATTTTTAAACTTTATAAATAAATAATCAAATTCGCCACAATAAACTCTTATTAATAAACAAAATTATCTTACCAATTAACAATAAGGTAAAAGGTTAATTAAGGATTTTCATTAATAAAACTAAACAATTAATTAAGGTTCTATTAAAATTAAGTTCAGTAATTAAATAAATTAAACAAGCAATTAATTTAACAATAAAAGTTAGAGATGAGCTAATTAAGGATAAATTGATACAATTAATTAGTTATAAATAAACTATAAATTTACCACCAACCAAGGGGATTATGTTTCTCCCAAAAGGTTTTTCTTGGTTTCATTGCAGATATTGCAACAGCTATTCCTGCTCCTATTACAGCCCCAATTCCTGCTGCTATTAACACAGATTTCACAGGATTTTTCTTAATATATCTAACAGAAGAGTCCTCTATCTCGCCAAGTTTTTCTCTTGCATCTTCATATCCCTCTCTTAATCTTTCTCTCGCATTTGAAATAGTTTTTCTGACTGGCATTTTCCCTCCTTTATATTTTTAGCAGTATTCCCACAACAAGCAGGATTATTCCTAAAATAAGAAATGAAATAGTCTTGCTTAAATGAGCATATTCAATCAAGTAAAAAATTGCAGCAAGAGCAAGCATTGCAACAGAAAGCAGAAGTATGCAGGCAGAAATAATAGTTTTCATAACTTTTCTCTGAAATTTCCACATCTCAAGCTTCATCCTGTAAATCATCTCCTCTTTTCCTCTGCTTAATATCTTGCCGAAAAAACTGCCAAAACTCTCTTTTAAAAAATCCATTATCATATTTTTTCAAGTCAAAATAAATATATAAAGATTATTGAGATTTAATCTATATATTCCCAGATACTTAACAAGATTTATATATACTCTGAAATCTAATAAATTAAAGCCCACATAGTATAGCGGCTAGTACATATCCCTGTCACGGATAAGATCCGGGTTCGATTCCCGGTGTGGGCGTGTATCAGAATTGCTACAATCAGCAAAAGTAAAAAAACAAGAAGTGTATACCCTAGAGACATATGTCACTAGGGAACCGAAAATTAGTTCTGTTATGAAATTCTAATTTTCTTATGAAAAAAGAAGAGATACGAAAAGAATTTTTTAAGTTAAGAATGAAGGGACATTCTTATAAACAATGCATAAAAATCCTTAAAGCAATGTTTGAGTTTAACACAACTAAAAGAACTCTTCAAAGATGGAATAAAAAATTAAACTTTGAAGAATGGGACTTAAGAGATAAATCTACAAAGCCAAAAACAATTCACTACAAATTAACTCCGGAATTAGAAAATAAAATCATAAATCTCAGAAACAAAACAGGATTTGGAGAAGACAAACTAATAAATTATTTTGATGTAGGACATACAACAATCAATAAGATTCTTAACAAAAATAATCTTATTGAGCCCAATCCAAATAGAAAAAAGAGATTAAAATATATTCGCTGGCAAAGGCAACACCCCAATTCATTGTGGCAAATGGATATTTCTGATCAGAAAATTGATGATAACTATTTGTTTGCTGTTATTGATGATTGTTCAAGATACTGTTTAGGATTATTTTCCTTGAACAATAGCTCAACTGCAATTATAACAAATATTCTAGATAAATTAATTGCAGTTAATGGAAAGCCGAGAGAAATATTAACTGATAATGGAAATGTTTTTGGGTTGAGAAGCAAGCATTCAAGGTTTGATAGGTGGTGCAGAAGAAGAGAGATTAAGCATATCAGAACAGCAATTCATTCTCCAACTACAACTGGGAAGATTGAAAGGTTATTTCAAACATTAGGCAAGGAATTAGTATTTTGTGATAAAGATTTAGAGCTTTTTAGAATGAGATATAATCATTTTAGACATCATATTAGTTTAGAAAATAAACCCCCAGCAGAGGTTTATTATGCGTTCCATAAGCTATTTTAGGGGGTGACAAATGTCAGTGGGGAACGCATTGCTATGGAGTGTAATTAAATTTATAAAGTAAAAGCTATTGCCTCATTTTGATATGAGACTTCTTAATATTGGAGGGAGAAAGGAATTAGATTTGAAGGGAATTGTAGATGGTATTGTAGGTCGTTGCAAGCAGCATGTAGCTGATTTAGAGGCAAAGAAAAATAGTTTGGGGGAAGGAAGAAAGGAAGCAAAGGAAAGAGCTGAGTATGATACAGCATTGAGATTATTTTTAGAATGGAATCCAAGTTTGCATAAGCCAATCAAAAGGATTGTACGGAATCTTTTTAATGGTTGGGGGGATGTCGGTTCACCTGTCCAGTTTTCTATATGGGGAGATACTTTTTCCCCTCCTCCTGGATACGACTCCGATTATGGGACTTCCCTCACTATAAATTGGCATTATGTGCTTAATAATTTTATTGTAATGGCACATAAGATTAGTTACGGACAGTGGACACAAGAGATGGCAATGTCCGTACACAGGTATGGGGGGCAGCTTAAAGCAATGATTGTACATGTTCAAGACCCAAATGGCGAATATTCTAATTCTGGTTGCCTTCAAGGATTAGAATGGGAATTAAAAAAGTATGCCAAAATTGCTGGAGTTCGTGAAGCAACTGTTATGTCCCACGAAGAACATCTTCAGCAAGGACAAGATTCTCTATACCATTCCTCAAAATTATGGCCTGTTATTGTTACAACATTGTCAGAGTGCTGTGGGCAGGCTGAGCGAAAAACAGCCTAAATATATTCTGCAAGATATAAATAATTTTTGATGCTAAAATGTATCAATCACCTTTAAGTTTATCTTTTATTAGCCCATAATTTAACCTGCTTCATTATGATTAAATTTGATGAATTAATTTAATATTCTTGTTTTGATAGAATCAAAAAAATTCTCAGAAAGAATTTTTAGGATGCTCAGAAAAGGACAGTTTCAAAGAAACTGTCTGCACCCTAAAGGGTGCAGTTTACTTTTCTGACATAAGCATTAATAGCAGAAACAAATCAGAAAGCTTTTGTAAGCTCTTCGCCTATTTTTCCCACATTTGTCAAAATGTAAGAATGCATCTTTTTTATCACAATATCCTGAATTCCCTCTTTCAAATCTCCATGGCATAATGACAAGTCAGCCTGAGGCAGCCCAACATATGACATTGGCAATTCACAGTTCATATCCATTCCCTCAATAGCACTCAAATCAGTCGGCCCTTTCTTAGCTTGAAGCAATTTTACATTTACAATGCATTTTTCACAATACTTGCTGGAAAATTTGCACCAAAAGCTCCCCTCAGCTTTTTTCACAGAAAAAAGCCAGCTCCCATCATTTGCTTCATTCAAGTAGCTTGCCTTCACGCAATTTGACATTGCAGAATTAAAGCACTCAATATTGCCGCATTTTTTCACATAAAAAAAATAGATGTAAAAAGCTATAATAAGAATTAATATCAAAACTACCGCAATTATCACTCTTTTTTTCCTCATATTCATATAAGAAAAATATTATATTTAAATCTTGTCAATTTTAAATCAATTAAAATATAATTAAATATTTCATATTTTAACTTTCAATTAGTAGTCAGAATATATTGAGGTTAATTCTAATCGTAAATAGTTTTGGAGTTTTCTTTAACTTTCTCTACATCAATCTTAGAGTTAATTAAAATTTATCTGGTTTTAATTCAGCATAATTTTTTCTTTTTTAATTAAAAAAAGAAAAAAAAGAAAAAGTTATTATTCCTCCTCAAATTCCTCCTCTTCAAAATCAGAGTCAGGATCGAATTCTTCTTCAACACTTTCTTCATCAAATGCTGACATTTTTGTTCCTCTTTTTCTGCTTTTTTATCTTTTCAGGCTTTATAAATATTTTGCTTAATCATAAAAAATAATTTTTTGTCAGCATAAGGTTTAAAAACCCAAAAATCCGCTGATTATAAGAATAAGAAAATTAGTAATAAGATTATTCACTATCACATTATATATCACAAATCACGCTCAATTTGGGCTAATTTGTAAAAGCAATAGAAGTATGTTACTTTTTCTTATTAAATAAATACAAGGAGGAAAAATGGGAAAAATAAGCCCAGTATCAATAAAATATACAGTGTATGCTAATTTTATAGCGCAGGGCTCTGTTGAAAAGCCCGACGTAATCGGAGCCTTATTTGGGCAGACAGAAGGCTTGCTCGGCTCTGAGCTTGAGATGAGAGAATTGCAGAAAGAAGGCAAAATTGGAAGAATAGAAGTTGACTTGAAAAGCGAGGACGGAAAGACAATCGGAAAAATTCAAATTCCTTCTGCTCTTGACAAGGCAGAGACAGCATTAATAGGAGCAGCTATAGAAACAATAGACAAGATAGGCCCGACTGACGCGAAAATAGAAATTGAAAGAATAGAAGATGTCAGGGGAGGCAAAAGAGAGTATATTGTTGACAGAGCCAAGAAACTTCTTGAGCAGATACAAGGAACAAGCGAAACAAGAGAGATTACAAATGACTTGAGAGTTCAGTCAAGAATAAGCAAGATACAGGAATACGGCGAAGAAAAACTTCCTGCAGGAGATATCTCTGGAAATGAAATTATTGTTGTTGAAGGAAGGGCAGATGTTGTTAATCTGTTAAAAAATGGAATTAATAATGTCATAGGCATGAATGGAACAAATCTTCCAGAAGCAATAAAAAAATTAAGCCAGGAGAAACAGGTTACATTATTTGTTGATGGAGACAGGGGGGGAAGATTAATCGCCAAGAATGTCTGCGACAATGCAAAAATTGACTATATTGCTTCTGCTCCTGACGGAAAGGAAGTTGAGGAGCTTGTTGACAAGGAAGTTTTCCAGGCATTAAGAAAAAAATTTTCTGCCAAGGAATTTTTTTCAAGAAACAGGTACAGAAGCCATGAAGAAAACCAGGAAAGAGCTGAAGAAAAGGAAATTGACAAGGAAAAACTGAAAGAAATGATGTCTAAGATTGAAGGAAGCAAGTCTGCTTATCTTCTTAATTCAGGTATGGAAATAATAAAAGAAGTTTCTTCAAAAAATCTTCCTATTGTCTTGGAAAGAATTCGCGGTGTTTCTGCAATTGTCATGGATGGACTTGTGACTGCAAACATAGTCAAGTCTGCCGAAGATGCAGGGATACGCACAATTGCTGCGAGAAATTTCGCATATACTGACACGAAAATCCGGCTGATAAGTTTATAATTTTTTTATTTTAGTTTATTTAATTAATTGTTATACTCTGCGTCTTGCTGTAAAAGAAACTAAAGAAAAATAAATTCTTTATTATCTGTTCATACATCATAGGCTGTTGTAATTCAGTTAAATTAAAAATAAATACAATACAAACCTTCTTGCAACACTAACAACAGAATTTTTTAGTTTTATGCTTTAGCTGTAAGATTTTATTTTTTGATATTATTTCACATTTATTTTTCATTATAATAATATTTAAAAACTACAGATATATGCTAATTTTATGAAAGTTTTTGAAAAAACGAGGGCAGAAGTTGAAGCCAAGCTTAAGATGATGTCAGATTTTCTGAAAATGGAGTATCTTGAGTCATGCATAAAGCAGAATACTGGCTTGGATGTGAGAAAATACTGCAACCAGCAGCTCGCAGTGTTGTATGAAAGAAGAAGCATGTTCTCAGAAGCAGCGAGAAATATGTCTTCTGTTGCAGAAATGGCAGCCACATTCTCTGAAAAAATTCAGGCATATATGAAAGAAACAGAGCTTTGGGTTAAAGCAGCACAGTATGACAGGGCAGATGAGGCATTCAGAAAAGCAATGGCTTCTGGAAATGCACGAGACAAGGAAGAGATGAAAAAAGCAATTCTGGGCTTGTATAAAAAGCAGGCAGAAGAGTATGAAAAAGCAAAAAGAAACTCAAACGCCCTGAAAATTTACGAGAAGCTTGTGGAAATAGTTCCAGAGCCAGAGAAAATGGCAATACGCCAGAAGCTTCTTGGCTTGTACAAAAGTCTTGGAAAAATCCGCGAGTTTACAGTTCTTCAAGGACAGCTTAATAGATAAATTAGTTGTTCTGGCACAAATTGACAATATAAATAAAATTAATAATAAAATAACTTCGGAGAATTAATAACAAGTTAGAATAATTAATTATTGTATGCTAATTACATTATTGATAATAATATTTAATTTTCCCTCGATAAACTAAAAAAACCAAAAGGTTTTTAAACCCAGAAAATTAACACTAAACATATAAAAATAAAATGGCACAAGCAAAACCAAACTTTAATGTTGTTTTTGTCGGGCATGTAGACCACGGAAAATCTACAACAATAGGCAGGCTTGTCTATGATTCTGGGTTATTGCCTGAACAGGAACTGACAAAATTAAAAGAAGAAGCACAGAAGCACGGGAAAGCAGGATTTGAATTTGCTTTTGTTATGGACAGGTTTAAGGAAGAAAGAGAAAGGGGAGTTACAATCGATCTCGCGTATAAGAAACTTGTAACACAAAAATATTCTGTTACAATTATTGATGCACCAGGACACAAGGATTTTGTCAAGAATATGATTACAGGCGCCTCTCAGGCAGATGCGGCTTTTTTGACAGTTGCATGCCAGCACGGAGTTATGCCCCAGACAAAAGAACACTTATGGCTTTTAAGAACAATGGGTGTCGAACAAGTTGCAGTTGTAATAAACCAAATGGATACTGTAGATTATTCTGAAGATAAATTCAATAAAGTCAAGGCAGATGTCACTGCTCTGTTAAAAGCAGTTGGTTACAAGCCTGAAAAAGTAACTTTCCTTGCAATCTCAGCGCAATTTGGAGAAAATGTTGTCAAGAAATCAAGCAAGATGCCTTGGTATAAGGGGCCTACAATCCTCGAGCAGCTTGACTTATTTGAGCCTCCTAAAAAACCTGTTGAATTGCCATTAAGAATGCCTATTCAGGATGTTTACGAGATTACAGGAATAGGAACAGTTCCAGTAGGAAAAATTGAGACAGGAGTTATGAAAGTCGGGCAGAAAATAATTATTTTGCCTGGAAGAAGCGGAAAAGGCGTTCCTGGAGAAGTAAGAAGCATTGAAATGCATCACGAACAGATGCAGGAAGCACTCGCAGGAGATAATGTTGGAATTAATATTCGAGGAGTAGGAAAAAAAGATATTGCAAGAGGAGATGTAATCTGCGATGCAGCAAAGCCTGCTACAATGGTTTCAGAATTTGTCGGGCAGATAGCAGTAATTAATCATCCTACTGTTATTGCAAAAGGCTACACTCCGGTATTTCATATTCATACAGCACAAGTTCCGTGCCAGTTTATCGAATTAATAAGCAAGATAGACCCTAAAACAGGACAGCCAATGCCAGGCACTCCGGATTTTTTAAAGAACGGAGATGTTGCAAAAGTTAAGATAAAGCCGATTGGAAATCTTGTTCTCGAGAAACAGAGTGTAAATCCGCACATGGCAAGATTTGCAATCAGAGATGCAGGGGCAACAGTTGCTGCTGGAATTTGTGTTGAGCTGACTGAGAAGAAATAAATTTCTTCTTAAGTTTTATATGGTGGGCAGGAAGAGTTCTGATGGAGAAAAATGACAAGAAAAAATTTAATTCAAAGATTAAAAAATACTGGAAGGATAGCAGCATGTTTTGCAGGTTTGGGGGTTTTTGTTGCATATGACTTTGTATTGCATATGTTTTATCATATTAGCGGAATAGATCATTATTATGATGGAGACCATGATCTTGTGCAAAATTCATTTAGTCCAGGAGCAATGCCTCATGATGCTTCTTATTGATAAACCCTCATCGAAAGATATATAAATAAGACAAAATAGTAAAATTATGGGTGATGGCAAAGAATCGCCTTAGAATTCTAAGTTAAGATGCACACAAAATATAAAATTCACAAATTAAGATTTGGCAATCATGGCCAGTGGCGCTCATGGGAATATGAAGCGGTTTCTGTAAATGCAGACTATACTCAAATAAAAAATTCAGATAGAGGAGTAACAAAACCACATACCAGTATTGATGAACTTGCCAGAGAGATGACTACTTTTCCAGGAATAGATGATGCTGAATTTATTCCAGGATTCAGAGCAGCAGGACCAAGAGTTTCTCTTGGCAAAGGGGGTAGTAAGCCCATGACTCAGGAAGCAGTTATTAGTGATGAGGAATTAGGAGAATTAGGGAGATTAGTTCAGCATTATTTGAGAGATGAGGAAATAAAAAGTGAGAAGAAATAATAAAACCTTAAATTCTAGGCAAGTTAAGAGATGATGAGATAAAGATGAAAAAAGTACTTTATGTTGAAAGTTTTCCTTGTGTGAGAATCCCAGTAACTGATGGGCTAAGGTCCAGAGGCTATGAAGTCACTGCTGTTGATTTTTGTGAAGCCAAGAGGTTGCAAAGAGAATCAGGATTAGCAAGATTGGGGCTTGATGTTATTGTTGCAGCTCTTCCTGGAAGAGAAGGACCTGTTGTTTTTGAAACAGCAAAAGAATTTTTTGACAATTTAGCGGACAGCATGCCTCCAGTTCCAATAATTATTGATATGTATAAGGGCGACGACTTTGACCTTAGCGCTTTGATGAATCAGTTTAGAGGTAAGAATGCTAGATTTCTTACTACTTCTCTGTCCTCTTCTATTCCAGGCATATATGACAAAGCAATTAAAGAAGCTTTGAAATTAAATAAAAAATGACAAATAGAAAAAAATTTAAAATTTTGCAGTTCAACGATTTAAGACAGAGTTATGAAATCACATTGAAAGGTGAAGTGATTCCTCATCTTTTTATAGAATATGATAGACATACTCTAATAAGTCATGGAAGACATTATAAGACTCCAACAGAAACTTTGGAGGTAAAATTTCTTTATCAAAACTCTGCTACACTCATCATTAAAAGCAGGAATGATAAAATCAGTTTGCAGGAACCAAGACTTAAATTGTCATCTTCTGGATATGAATTTATAAAATTAAGCCCAGAAGAAAGAGCAGAAATCGCAGGGAGGCTTTCCCCCAGGGCAAGAAGCTTATTGGAAGAAGGATTAAGAATGATGAGGAGAAAATATAAATAAAAATATCATATATTTTACAAGCAGATAAAAAAGTGTTGCAATTGCCTGATTTGTCAATTGCAATTGCAGGATTTTTAAGAGAATCTGGTTTTGAAATTTTCAATGACAAGCCTTATGAATTGCCAAGAGGATTTCTTTGCAGACAGCATATTCTTGTAAGATTTGGCAGAGAAGATTATCTTGATTCTGTTTTAATGATGGAGTATCATGCGCCAGATAATGAATATTTCTGGCCCGCAAATTTTGGTGAAGAAGCAGTCAGAGAATTAAAAATAAGAAAAATTATTCCTACTCATTCTATTAGTAGGGGTTTTGCTGTTGAGGATGACCAATTTACACCTGAAAATCAATCAATAAGGCAACAGGCTCTCGAATTAGCAGATAGAATTAAACAAGTAAGAGGAGTTGAAAGAATAATTTCATGTTTCTGGCATGCTCCTATAATAGTAGAGGCTACCTAACAACTAAATATCAAATTAACAGAGAATTAATATAAATTATCTCTTGCACAAGGCAAGAACTTTTGAATTGTCTTTTGAGACAAAAAGATGAACTTCATCAAAGTGCATGTTCAAGTAGCTCAGCAAATCCTCTTTCTTGTGCTTGTATGCAATTGCAACAATAATCTGGTCTCCTTTTTTTAACTGCACTTTTTTGTCCTGAAACCTGATATCTTTGTCATTTTTTATAATATAATAAAATTCTATTCTTGAGTTTTCAAATCTCGCGCCAAATTCAATTTCTTCTTTTTCCAAGCCAAGAAGAAAAGGAATGTGCATAAAAAACTTGTTTGTTTTCTCGTCATATTTTGCTGTTTCTGCCCTCATTCTCCATTTTTCATTGTCAATTCCAGTATCAATCAACAGCAAGTCTCCCTCAATCATGCTGCTTCTTATCTCATATAATAATTCATTTACCTCAAAATTGCCAAGCGTGTCTCCTAAAAGAAGAAAAAAGCTTTTTTTGAATTCATTATTTCTCAGCAAAGGAGTTATGTTGACAAGATTTTCAAAATCAGAAATATTCCAGTGTGATTCTATAATTTCCCCAAAGCCGTTTTTTGATATTGTCTCAATTGCCTTCTGCACCATATATCCCGAAATATCAATAGGGCAGTATATCATTTTATTTCTTAATTTCATATATTTCATTATATTTGCAGCCTTCTTCCCGTCTCCGCACCCCAAATCAATTATATTTACAGCCCCCTTTCCAACCTCATTCATAATCTCTTTTATATGAGCCTCAACAAGCTTCATTCCCTCATTGCTTGTAAGTTTCTTATAATCCTCGCTTTCTTCCAAATCAAGATATCCCTGCGCCTGCTCTGGTGTAATATACCATAATTTAGAATCAGCAATATTCCAAACTCTTGTATTTCCTTCAAGAGAATATCCTCGTTTGATAAGCTCCTTAAAAATTAAGTCATTTATTTTGATTTCTTTCTTTTTCTTGAAAAATATCATAGCCATAGTGGGAAAACAGGCTTTATAATCCTTTTGATTTTAGTTTATAATGCGTTCCACAAGCTATTTTAGGGTAGGACAAATGTCTGGTGGGAACGCAAAAAGTTTTATGCCTGATTTATAAAAACTTGCCAAAAACCCCCAACTATACCATAATGCTCTTATGCCCCCACCGGGATTCGCACCCGGGTTACAAGCGTTCTCTTCTTTTGAAACCTTTTTTAAAAAGGTTTATCGAGAGGCTCGTGTCCTTGGCTACTAGACTACAGGGGCAGATTTTATTATTTAATAAGAAAGCATATTTATAAAACTAATTAATATTCTAGTATCTATCTAAAATTTAATTAAATATAAAAAATAAGGACTTTCCTGCCGGTTGCGTAGATACTATATTGTTGCAAATAGCAAACATTCTTCTATTGCCGAAATTTATTATCAGACTTTGAAAACTTTGTATTCTTTCCTGACTTTCTCTTTTACAAGCACTCCAATTTCATCGCCTTTCTTTGCTGCTTTTACAGGAACGCGGTTTATCTGCATGCTGTCAACTACCTGCTCAAATTCTGTCTCCCCGCCCTTAATTTTTATCTTGTCTCCTATTTTCAAGGCTCCTGAAAGCTTTATTGCTGCTGCATTCACGTGCTCAAAGAAGTTTGTTATAACTCCAATTTCTTTTTCTGCCATATTTTTACCAATATTTTCAAGTTTATAAATTTAATTAAAATAAGAAATTTATAAACTTTATTTTACTAATAGCCCCGCCAGGATTCGAACCTAGAACCTCCAGCGGGTTCTAGTTATTCCAGCTCCGAACAACTTCATTTCTAATTTAAAATTAAGATACTGAAATGAAATTGTCCGCCAAAACCTTCGGTTCTCTTCTGATGAATTCACTCCACCAGTTCGAATCAAAATTCTGAAGAATTTATTTGTATCTTTAATACAAAGAAAATAGCCCCGCCAGGATTCGAACCTGGGTCGCCGGCTTGCTCCAGAAGCTACTCGCGACCTCGCTCGTTATACGAGTTAGGGTTTTGTCTCGCGAAATCGCTCGCCAGAGGCCAGCATCCTTGACCGCTAGACTACAGGGCTATAATTAAACTTGGGAAAAAACATTTATATACTTTGTTCTTTTTATTTAGAAGTAAAAGGAGACAAAAATGTTCGGAATAAGCTGGATAATTATTGCATTGCTTTTAGTCCTGCTTCTGTTTTTGGCAAAAGCGAGGCATATCAAGCACAAATCTTATGCAATTATTATTGTATTTTTGCTTCTTTTCTTGTATATTTCTGCATCACAGATATTTTCCGGAGCGAATATTGATTTCAAGAGTTTTGACGGGTGGATAAAAGCAGGAAAACTTTATTTTTCCTGGCTTGTCCATATTGGCGGGAATGTCAAGGATTTAGCCGGAAATGCTATAAAAATGGACTGGGTTGGAAATTCAACTGGAAAATAATTAATAAATTAACTTCAAATAGATTAAAAACAAATAACTGAATTAGCTTATTATAACTTAATTAATTTGGGAAATAAAGGTTAAAAAATATAATCATAATAATAAACAAAAACTCAAATTAGCTTATCATAAAAGATTAAGGAGAGATAATTAAATTAAAAGTCGTGAGTTAATTAAAATTTAATAAATAAGGCAGTAATAAATGAGGGGTAATATACTCACAATAATATAAACAAATTAATTAACAATATTAAATAAATGCAACAGATAATTTTGAAAGGATAATTAAATAAAAATGAAAACAATAATAATTATAGTTATGTTTTTTCTTGTAGGGGCTTTTTTTATAATTTCTGAGAATAATCTGAAATTATCTGACAGCGGGAACTTTTCAAAATTTGCAGGATTATACTCTTTATGGCTCTCTCATATTTTTGACAATTCAAGAAATCTGGCTGGATATATTATCAAGATGAGCTGGCTTCCTAATGAGAGTTCTTCTGCTGGATAATTTATAATTAATGTGACAATTAACTTCTATAAACAATATTATTATTAAAGCTGTTAGATTTTTTTTATGTTATTTATATTTTTTACGTGATTTAACCGTATTATCAAATTTTAGCTGATTTATATTACTATAATATTAATAAAAATTTCAGAATTTTTATTACTTGAAACAGATGAAAAATTATGTAATTTGAAGAATATAAATGCTTAAATATACCCAAGTTCATAAAAAATTATGCAGATAATTCATGCCGTTTTTGGCTCACCAAGCGATGAAGCAAAAATTCTTCCTGGAATTCTAGAATTTACAAGAGAGCATGCTGGTTTGGAAGTTCGAATTTACTATGCTTCTGCTGATAATACCCCTGATAAAGTTGAAGGTATAGCAAGACAATTAGAAGATGAAAGACATCCTGTTGTAATAAGTGGCGCAGGGTTGAGCAATGTTTTAACTGGCTCGATTAAATCAAAAAGAAATCCTCACACTATTCATATTGGAGTTCCAATCAGTGATTCAAGTTCTTGTGGATTGACTGCTTTATTGTCAACTGCTGAAAAGCCTCCTATGAATCCTGTTTTATGTGTTGGTGTTGATAATACATATGCTGCGTGCAATATCGCATCGAGATTTTTTAATGGATTGAAAGGAGTTGCATTAAAACAACCTTTTAGAAGAAATGATTGTTTAACAAAAGGGCTTGAACAGATTGCAAAACATCTTAGAGATTTTGGAATTGAATTTATTGACTTAGATGCAGGAGAATTTTATCATGGGGTTGTTATAGTTCCTTTTGATTATTCTGACTTGAGTCGTTATGATAGAATTTTAAGAGGAGGAAGAGGAGTACAGGTTGGGGTGAGTTGTTCGCCTGTTCATGAAAATCCAGAAGACTATTTAGGTTGTTTAAATGACACTTGGGCAACAGGAATTGTTTCTTCACAAGGATATTTGAATGCTGTTTATATGGCTGCTTTATTGACTAATAATCTTGGTGCATTGTTAAAATTTGAAGAAAAGAGACAGAGAAAACAAACAGATTTAACAGCTCATTCTGGATTAATTGTAAAAAATGGAGAGGTAATTAGATAACATGGGAAAAATATTTTCTAAAAATAATAAAAGGAGATGCAGAATAACATGGGAAGTGTGAAAGACTTAATAAGAGATGACTCATTAGCAGGCAGGCTATATGTTCCCCCAACTGCAACTGATTTTGGAATTGGAGCATGGAGAGTTTCAGGAAGATTTTCAGTTGGTGACTTGAAACATTTAATTCCAGATGCAAATATTAAGGATAAGGCAGAGGCTTTGACAATGTCAACTGCTGCTTTTTTTGAATGGCTTGCATATAGTTCTTGGATTCGTACATGTTATGAGGGAGTTATGGATAAGAATGGAAAAGTGACTGATACAAAAACACTTTTAGAGAGAGGGGAGACAAGCAATATTATTGTCATGAGGCTTGCCCATGTTCCAGAAACTTTTTGTGATGGAGAATTGAAAGATTATAGAACTGCTCTTCAAAAAAGAGAATTGCGGTGCGGTGTTGCAGATATTGAGTCTATTTTCAGGCATGGGTTTCCTCTTGGCTCTTCGACATTTGAGAAAATTTTTGATGCAGTTGGAATGAAAGCAAGATACGAGACTCTTGCTACTTATGATGACACTGTTCAAGCTTTAGATGAAATCAGAAGATTAGTTCAGCAACAAGGAATTGGAAAATTTCCTGAACTTGAAAAATTACTAAAAAAATCTGGCTTGAAAAATATTCCAAATCCAGGACATGTTCTTTCTGATATTGTTTATGATACTACAACAAAATTTGAAGCAGGGGGAGACAGGAGAATAGATAAAACAGAAGCTCAGAAATTATCTGGATTGTCTGTAAAAGGCTATCAAGAGTGGGCTGAAAAAATGTTTCCTGCACTTGCACGCGCCCAGATTGCATTCTGTGGAGAAAGAGGAATTTTGAATATTGACGGGAAGGCAGAGTGTGTTGCTTATCATGGAATGCCTGTTGTAACTGATTTTTGCTGCACTGTTGATGAAAATAGATTAATGATTGAAACAGAAATTGAGGGGGTTAAATGGGCAATTCCTTCAAACAAGGAAATTCAAAGAGCTGTTTTTAGGCAGGCAGGTGTTTATGCTGCAATTTCAGAGGCAAAAGAAATGGCTGCAAGTGATGGTGATGCTAATAAATGGAGGGATTATGTCCCAACTGCTTTAAGAAATAGAAGAATTGATTTGAGAGCAGTATCTGAACATTCGTGTGAATTAATGGGGCATGCAATTGGAGAAGTTGCAAACAGAACTCTTGGGAAAAGGGTTTTTGATGCAAAACCTCTTGAAACATGGACTCGTGAATTTTTGCCGTATGCAAGCAAGGTTGAGGAGGAAGCAGCATGACTGGATTAGAATTTATTGCAAAACAGGAATATCCCGGAAGGGGAATTTTAATAGGAAGAACTTTAGATGGAAAAGATTTTGTTGCGTATTTTGTCACAGGAAGAAGCCCGCCGAGCAGGGCGAGAAGGCTTGAGGATGAGTGGGAAAGTGAAGATAGAGTTAGAACTTCCTGCATTGATCCTGAAGCAATTAAAAAAGGAACACCTGAATTGCTGATTTATAATGCAATGCAATTGGCTGGAGATTTTTTTATTGTGAGCAATGGAGCGCAGACAGATATTATTGCAGAAACAATTAAAGGAGCAGATAAAAGAGGCAGGGAAGCTTATGAGAAACATCCTGTTGCTGCTTTAATGGATGCTCATGCCAATCCTGTTTGGGTTAGGGCTATGAAGGACGGAAAATTTACTGGAGAGTATATTGATTTAACAAGCTTTGAACCAGATGCTCCTAATTTTACACCAAGAATTTCAGGCGTGCTTTCACTAAACAAAGCTGCTATTTCAATAGTCAAGAATAACAATGATTTACCTCAGCGAAATTATTTTGAATTTCCTCTTGTTCAGGGAAGGGCAAAATATGTTTCAACTTATACTGGGCAAAATGTTCCTGATGGACAGATTATTCCGTGTTTTACAGGCGAGCCTCTGGATGTTGAGCTCTGGACATTTAATAGTGCTCAATTAGCTGTTGATGATATTTACAATGTTCTCGGACCAAAGCAGCCGGGTGAGGGAATTATCAGTCCTGAAAAAGATTTTAGAGTGGGAGTAAGTGCTATACAATTAAGAAGATTTCCAAGGGCAGTAATTGACAGGGCAACAAAAAATTATCATGAAAAGCCTGTTAGATAAATAATCAAAAAATAATAAGAAAATGGACATAAAACTTAATTTAAAAAAAGTTATTGACTTAAAGGGAGGGGAAAACAGCCATCTTAGGGCAGAACTTCTTCAGGCAGTTGATGAGTTAGGCAAACCCTTGGGAGTTGATGTTTTTTCACCTGAAAAAGATTTAGGAGCAAGAGCAAGAGTTCCTGGATGGACAAATATTGGAGACATGAGCGCCTGCCTCAGGACAAGCGTCGGATTGGGAGATGTATACAGAGAATCTGAAACTCCACATATTGCTGTTGCTGCAAAACATACGCGCCCTGTAGTAATTGCAAATGGAAGAACTCAATTAGAAGCAGTTATCAAGGCAATTGCAGGGGATTTGAACTCGCCTTTTGGAGGCGTCTGGGGATTTAATACTCCTTTAACACGAGAGACTGCTGCTTTTTTTAACAGGCCTGATATGTTTTTTGAGGGAATGATGGCTCCTGATTATGAAGAAGGAACAGTTGACAAGCTTAAAGATAAACATAAAAATAGATTTCTTGTCAGGACAGGAATAATTCCCCCAGCAGGATTGAATGTTTTGGGATATAATCTGCAGCCTGTTGTGGGCGGACATTATTTAAAACAAACACTAGAGCCAAGATTTGATGCGCGAAAAGAGGCTGTTGTAGTTACAGGAAATAGAGGAGACTCGAGAATAGAATCTCTTAGCAAAAGATTAATTGATGATATTAATTTTGCTGGAAATGCTGCAATTTATCTTGCTTCTAATCTTGTTTTTTTTGTTCATAATGGCGCGATTGCAGGATTAGGAGACGGGTGCGGGGCAAGAACAGTTGCTGCTGAAAAAGCAAGAAGAATGCTTGAAGTTTCTGCATATGCAGCACTTAGTGAAGATACAAAAGAAATATGGGAAAGAGTTTTGTTTGATACTCCATTTACAAGAGATGATTTTACTGGCATAGAAAAGCCATTGAGGCTTACTGCATTTTCAGATGCATTTTATCCTAAATTAGACGGGTTTGTTGAAACAGCAGGATTAGACAGAGTGTATCCTTCATTCTCAAGCAGAGGAGTGAAATATCAGGATAAAATTGGTGTAGTCGAGCAGGAAGTAACTTTTATACCAAAGAGAAATAATCTAAATCCTGAATATGATGGTAATTTAATTCCTGCTGTTGTTGTCCAGCCTGGTGGAAGCCTTGGAGACAAGGTTATCAATCCGATTGCTGAAAGATACAGAGTTAAAATGGTTTATACAATGACTCCTGAACAATATAAAAGATATCAGGCAGGAGAAAAGGGAATTACAGGAAGAAGATTCTTTGGACATATAATTATGTAATTAATTTAAAATTTAATTTAACATGACAGAAGACAGAACAAAATATTCAAGCTTGCTGGGAAGAAGATATGGGAAATCAATGAGCCCGATTTTTTCTGATGATTATAAGTTTCAGGCATGGAGAAAATGCTGGATTGCTCTTGCAGAAGCAGAATGCGAGTTGGGATTGGCAGGAGTTACAAGAGAACAAGTTGCGCAATTAAAGCAGTATGCTAATAAGATTAATTATGATGTTGCAGATGCAAAAGAAAGAGAAATCAGGCATGATGTTATGGCTCATGTTTATGCTTTCGGGCAGCAGTGCCCTGGTGCAGCAGGAATTATACACGCAGGGGCAACTTCATGTGATATTACAGATAATGCAGAATTAATGCAGATGCACGAGGCTCTTGGATTAGTGAAATCAAAATTAGCAGGAACTTTGGATGTATTTGGGGAATTTATAGTGACATATAAAGATTTAGCCTGTCTTGGATTTACTCATTTTCAGGCAGCACAGCCTACAACTCTTGGAAAGAGGGCTGCGATGTGGGCGCAGAATTTTGTTTTAGATTATCATCATGTAAAAGCATTATATGATAATTTTAGATTAAGAGGATTAAAGGGAGCAACAGGAACACAGGCAAGTTTTCTTGAGCTTGCAAATGGTGATGAAAAAAAAGTATGCGGACTTGAGAGATTATTTTTAAGAAACTTGGGATTTTCAGATGCTGTTTTTATGGTTACAGGGCAGACATATCCAAGAAAATATGACAGCATGATTCTTTCCGCACTTGCAGGAATAGGGGAGTCTGCGCATAAATTTGGAAGTGATGCAAGAATTTTGCAGAACAGGAAGGAATTTGAAGAGCCGTTTGAAAAAGAACAGGTTGGAAGCTCTGCAATGGCTTACAAGAGAAATCCTATGAGATTAGAGAGAATGTGCGGCTTGGCAAGAGGATTGTTTGCACGAGAACTTGAGGCAAGAATGACTGCTTCTGTTCAGTGGCTTGAAAGAACTTTAGATGATTCTGCTCCAAGAAGAGATTATGTTGCACAGGCATTTATTGCAGCAGATGAGGTTTTAAATCTTGCAATGAATGTCATGGAAGCTCCGGCTGTTTTTCCTGCTGTTATCCAGGCAAATCTGGAGTTAGAAATGCCATTCATGGCAACTGAAAATATTTTAATGGCTGCTGTTAAAAAAGGAAGAAACAGGCAGGAAGTTCATGAGATAATAAGGCAGTATTCTCATGAAGCAGCAAGATTAATAAAAGTGGAAGGACAGCCCAATCATCTTCTTGAGATGCTTGGAAAAGATACAAGAGTTGGATTGACTGCTGGAGAAATAAGAGAGGCACTTGATGTAAAAAAATTCACAGGAAGAGCTCCACAACAGGCTGAATGTTTTTATTATCATGAAATCCTTCCGATTTTGGAAGCTGAGGAAGGTTCTCTTGGAACTAAATCTGATGTGAAAGTGTGAGATGAGAACAACCCAAGCAGATAAATTTTTTCAGTATTTTAAGTATGAAGGATTTACTTTTGATGATGTTTATCTTGAGCCAAGAAGAAGCTCTGTTGTTCCAAGAGATGTCTGCCTTGATACTCTCCTGACTCCAGAAATTCCATTAAAAATTCCATTAGTGAGCGCAGATATGGATACTGTGACAGAAGCAGAATTAGCAATTAAACTTGCTATGGAAGGAGGCTTAGGATTTTTGTGGAAATCTCTAAGCATAGATGAACAAGTTTCATGGGTTAATGCTGTAAAGTATGCTTTTAATGCATTAATAGACAAGCCAATAACAATACGAGACAGTCAGACATTCAAAGAAGTTAGAGAAACTCTGGCTAAATATCAAGATAGATTTTCAACCTTAGTTGTTTTAAATGAAGCAGGGAAAGTTACTGGATTACTCACTAAGGATAGAACACAGTTTGCAGATGAAAGAGATTTGGTTAAAAATTTTATGGTTCAAAATCCACACATGACTACAAGCAGAATGAGTGTTGATGAAGCATATGATTATATGAAAAAACACCAGGTAGCAAAGTTAATTGTTGTTTCTAAAACAGGAGAATTGAAAGGATTGTATTGTTTTAAAGATGTCAAAGAAATAGTTGAAGGAAGAACTCCCATGTTTAATAGAGACAAGGAAGGAAGATTAAGAGTTGGGGCAAATGTTGGAGTTTTAGACTTTGAAAGAGCTGAAAGATTACTTGAAGCAAAGTGCGATGTGCTTCTTGTCGGAACTGCTCATGGAGATTCTGAAAATGTTATAAGAACTGTTCGAGAATTGAGAAAAAATTTCAAAAGTTATGAATTTGGATTAATTGCAGGAAATGTTGCAACTTGTGAAGGTGCTGTTGATTTGATTAAAGCAGGTGTAAATGCTGTCAAGGTTGGAATAGGGCCGGGCACAATCTGTACAACGCGAGTTGTTTCAGGGGTTGGTGTGCCTCAGCTTACTGCTGTTTATGACTGCTCAAGAATTGCAAGAAGATACGGAAAAACAGCAATTGCTGATGGGGGAATAAAACATTCAGGAGATGCTGTAAAAGCTCTTGCTGCAGGCGCTTCAAGTGTAATGATGGGAAGTAATTTTGCTGCTACAGATGAATCTGTTGGAGGCATAATTGTTGACAAGACTGGAGCAAGATTTAAGGTTTACAGAGGGATGGGTTCGCTTGGAGCAATGATTGATAATCAGACTGCTTCAAGGTATTCACAGGAGCAATCCACTCCAGATAAATTTGTTCCAGAAGGAGTTGAGGGAGCTGTTCCATTAAAAGGACCTTTGAAAGATGTTGTTTATCAGTTTATTGGGGGGATAAAATCCGGAATGGGTTATCATGGGGCAAGAACTATTCCAGAGCTTTGGAGAAGGGCAAGATTTAAAAGACAAACTAGTGCAGCAGTAAAAGAAGGCCATCCTCATGGTATAACAATGACTAAAGAAGCACCAAATTATACTCAAAAATGAAACTTGAAGAATTTTTAGCAGGAAAAAATGTTGTAGCAGTTGTATGCAACCAGTGGGGAGATACTGGAAAAGGAAAAATTGTTGATTTGATTGCTTCTGAGTGGGCTGATTTTATTGTGAGGGGAACAGGAGGTGCAAATGCAGGACATACAATTAATATTGGAGGCGAGGAAACTATTTTTCATATTATTCCATCAGGAATTCTGCATGATTCAGAAGGAAAAATAAATGTTATAGGAAATGGCGTTGCCTTTGACCCCCGGGAAGTTGTTGAGGAGATTGAGAAACTTGAGAAAAAAGGAAAAACTTACAATGGACTAAGAATTGCTTATAATGGAAGACTTGTTCTTCCTCAACATATTGTTGCAGACGCTCTCGGAGAACTTGTTGCTGGAAAATCCAGAATAGGAACCACTATGAGAGGAATAGGGCCTGTTTATTCAGACCATGTTGCAAGAAGAGGATTATTTGTCAATGATATGCTTAATCCGGATGTTTTAAGAAGCGGATTGGAGAAAAGTTTGCAAATGCATGTGGCTGTTCTAAAAGGGATGGGTATAAGCCCGACAAGCCAGGCTTTTTTTGAGATTATGCATGACTCTAGGCTAGAAAATGGGGCATTTTATCATCAAGAAAATTTCTTTGATATTGATGCTATTATTGAAGCTTATAGAAAATACGGAGAAAGATTAAAAGATTTTATTGCTGATACTGATGAGATTGTGAGAAAAGCAAGGACACAGGAAAAAAGAGTCTTATTAGAGGGAGCTCAGGGTTTATTATTAAGCATTGATTATGGAAGCTATCCGTATGTTACAAGTTCTGAATGTTCAATTCCTGGATTAGCTAAAGGAGTTGGATTGTCAGAGAAAGATGTTGATTTAGTTTTAGGAGTTGTAAAGGCTCCATATATGACTAGAGTTGGAGGAGGGCCTTTCCCAACAGAAATTGGAGGAAAAAAATCAGAAGAGTGGTGCTCGTCTCATACAAGACAGGATGAAGAAAAAGAATTTGCAGATGCAAGCGTGAATGATGCAGATGAGTTTAGGAGAGGAGTTGCAGTAAGGAGAGATGGGGGAGAGTATGGGGCTACAACAAAAAGGCCGAGAAGAACAGGATGGCTTGACTTGCCTTTATTAAGATATGCAATTCAAGTTAATGGAAGTGATATTGTGCTTACAAAATTACAAGTGTTTGATACAGCAGACACAATTAAAATTTGTCATGGTTATATTTATCAGGGAGATAACTATCAGCTTGGTAGAAGAACTTTAAAAAGAGGAGATTTATTAGAGGTTGCAATTCCTGATGCAGAAGTTTTGAGACACTGCCAGCCATTATATACAAAATTTCGTGGCTGGAAAACCCCCACTGCTGATATAAAAGATTATGATGCTCTTCCTCAAAAATTGAGAGATGTTGTTGAGTTTATTGAAAAAGAGGCAGGAGTCAGAGCAAGAATTTTATCAATGGGGCCTGACAGAAATCAGACTATTATAAGAAGTTAATTTTTATTCTCTAATATCATCAATTAATTTATATCCTTTAGTTTCAACTTTTGGAACTGCATTGTTAAGTATTTGTTTTATATCTTTGGTAAGAGTTCCAAATTTTCTTTTTAGATATAAAATTTTTTCAACTATCTCTTCATTCAAAGGCAATCTCTCTTTAAAGTATTCCTCATATATCTTAAATAAGCTGGGCTTGTTTATAATCATTACAAGATACCCTCCCAATCTGCTTATTTCTGAAAGGGTTTTCTTTTGTTCTACTTGGCTTAATTTAAATTTTGTTTTGTACCAATCTTTAAACTCTACGAAGATTATTTGATTAGTTTTTAGGTGTTTACAAATAAAATCAGGCATTTGTAATTTTCTATCAATGAGAGATGATAAAATAGAGAGGATATTATCTGATTCTCTACTAAAATTCTCTTTTATTAATTTATAATTTAAATTGTGATAAATATTGTCAGTAACTTTTACAACTATATATCCTTCGCTTTCTATTTCCATTTTAGCCAATTCTTCGTCGATAAAGGCTATTGCTTCATTTCTTCTACTTTCTTTTTTATCCATAATTAATACAAAATTTAAATTTAAACTTTTCTGATAAGCCTCAGGGGAGAATCGAACTCCCGACCTCGACATTTTTGTTTTGATACCAATGTCGCGCTCTAACCTGCTGAGCTACTGAGGCATAATTTTCTTAATTTCAAGGTATATTTAAGGGTTTTGAATAGCTAAATAGAAAGATTTAAATTTTTAATTCTACTAAATTAATGATGGTTTCAAAGGCATTAATTGGATTAATTTTATTTATAATAGGGATTTTTTTATTCTTTTTAGGAATTGCTTTATTATTTCAGGGAATAAATGCAGGGGTTGTTATTATATTAGGTATTCTCTTAGTTGGAATAGGTTTTATTATTATGGCTGGAATATTCTGGAAATGGATAGGAAGTTAAATAATTATTTTCTGATTATATTACAATTTTGCAGCATTGTTAAGTTAACGGGACTTCTTCTTATTTAAAATAATTAACTTTTAATTCTAATTTGAACTTTAGGTAAGTAAAATCATTGATTATAAAAATATTCATAATTTTAAAGTAGTAAAATTTAAATACTTGTGTTAAATTATAATAACATGAGCATCCCAAAATTTTATAATTCATCTAGAGCTGAAGCTAGAGAAGAATTTTTTAGAAGCAGAATAGAAGGTTCTTATGATATTAATGAATTTTTCTTTAAATTGATATTTGAAAACACACAGGAAGGAGATAGAATACTTGATATTGGTACTGGAGATGCCTTTGTTTTAGAACAATTAGCAAGAAGATATACAAATAGGTACTCAGAATTGTGTGGCTTAGATAACTCAGAAGAAATGTTATCAAAAGCAAGAGGAAGAGTTAAAGGATTGCCCATAGCAGTTGTTTTAGGAGATAATTTTAATTTGCCATTTCAATCAAATTATTTCAATGCTGTTACTGCTAAAAATGTTACTAATTTCTCAGAGTCAGAAGTATATCGTGTTTTAAGAAAGGGCGGTATGTTCTTTTTCAGAGAGTATGGGCAAGGTAAGGGCTTAATTGAAATAGCAGATCTTTTTAGAGGAAGACTAATAAGAGCTAGAGAGCCAAGTTTTTATATTAATAGATTAGAGGCAGTTGGTTTTAAAAATTTATTATTAAAGGAACTATTTATTAAAAGAAGTTATTCTCTCGAAGATATTTTAAAAATCATAAATATGTTCCCTTTTTTAGATGAAGTTAGAAACGAAGATGTGAATGCCATTAAAAATTATTTTAAAGGTAGAGATAGAGTAGATATTACTTCCGATCCGATAATAATAACTGGGAGAAAATAACATGGAAAGATACGACTTAGCTATAATTGGTGCAGGTCCTGCTGGAATGTCTGTAGCCTTAAATGCAAGAAATGACAGTCTAAACTTTGTTCTTTATGAATCTCAAGGGGAGGGGTGGTTTCCAAGAGTTTCAGTTGATTCACATTATACAGTTGATAATTATCTTGGCTTTAATTCAATTAGCGGGACTGATTTAATTTTGAGATTTAAAGATCATTTATGTAATAATAGTGTTTCTGCAAAAATATCAAAAGTAATTGATATTATAAAAATGGATGACGGGTTTAGAATTTTTTCTAATGATGGTAGTATATTAGCAGATTCTATTATAATTTGTACTGGAACTAAACAAAAGAAATTAAATGCTCAAGGAATAGACAAATTTTCAGGACAATCTGTTTTTTATTATTGTGTTCCTGACGGCAAGAGGTTTATAGGGAAGAAGGTTTTTGTTGTTGGAGGAAGAAATACAGGAGCTGTAACTGCTCTTTATCTTAGAGATCTTGGCTGCGATGTTGAAATTATCGAAAGAGATCCACAGTTAAATTGTAAAGAAAAGTATCTCAGAAAAATTTTTGAAGCTAGAATTCCGTATCGAACTAGCTCTCAAATAATCTCATTAGAGGGAGAAGAGCATTTAGCAACAATCTCAGTAAAAAGCCCAAAAGGATTAGAAAAATTAGTTGCTGATGGTGTATTTGTTTGTATTGGTCTTGTTCCCAACAATGACTTAGCTAAAAAATTAGGGTTGAACCTAAATGAAGATGGTTATATAAAAGTAGATCAAAATATGGCTACAAATATTCCCGGAATATATGCTGCAGGAGACATCACTGGTAATTTAAAACAAATAATAGTTGCTGCTGCGCAAGGATCTATTGCAGAATATAACGCAAATAAATTTTTAAGAGAAAAATGGAAAAGAAAATAGGTCTTTTATTTGATTGTCTAAGAGCACCTTACGATGCCGCACATATAATTCAAGTAGCTTTGGCTGTTAGAAACTGTGATCTCTATATTTCTGGAAATTCTGTTGATATGCAGAATAGAAAAATAACTTCAAAAGTTCGATCATGGAAAATTAATTCTTTACCGTACATTGAGAGATTTGAAACTTTTGACTTTGCTGTTAGAGAGCTACATGAAAGAGGAAGGTATTTAATTGGAACTTCTCCTCATTTTCAAAAGTCTGTATTTGAATTAGACCTGTCAGAAGGAAAAAGTATTTTTGTTTTTGGATCAGAGTCTGGAGGATTGAGCAGAGAAAAAATATCAAAACTAGATGAAATAGTATCTATTCCAATTAGCAAGGAAGTTCCTTTTTTAACACTGCCTGTAGCAGTTTCTATAATTGCTTATGAATATTATAGACAATTGGAGGCAAAAAGATGAAAACTTTAGAAAATAAAACTGTTTATCTAGTAATGAGTGGAGCAAAAAAATGTTCGATTATCCCTAATCTCATTAAAGAGTTTGTTAATGAGGGGGCAAGAATTTATACTTTTTTGACCGATATGGCTAGGCAAATAGTAAATTTAAGAGATTTTGAAATAGAAGGGAACATAGTTTCTTTAGATTATTCAAAGAATGGAAATGAATTGCCTTTAGAAGATATTGTTTTAGTTGTCCCATGCACTTTTAATACTTTAAATAAAATTGTTCAAGGAGTAGCAGACAGTTATCCTTTAACTGTTGTTGCTAGTGCTATTGGTAAGAAGAAAAAAGTAATTTTCGCTCCAGCCATGAATCGCTCTCTTTGGGAACATCCTATTATGGGAAGGTCTTTAGAGACTCTTCAACAATGGGGATGTCAAGTTGTTTGGCCAGAAATTACTCCTGAAAAGGTTACAATGGCTCCTTTAGAAAAAATAGCAGATACTACTTACCAATGCTTTTCTAAAATAAGATATGAATCTGAGAGATTGCTACCCGACGAAAAATATTTTAGACTTGTGGACGAACATTTTTCTGAATTTAGGATTGTTGGAGAATCCCTGCTTGAAAATGATCTGGTCAAAGGTTCTGCAGGTTTTATAAGCGAAAAAGTTGATAATGGGATATTAATTTCTGCTTCAGGATCAAACGTTGGAAGTTTAACTAAAGATGATTTGTCTTTGGTTATAAGTTTAGATACAGATAAAGTTAAATGGCAAGGGGTAAAACATCCCTCTTCAGAAACACCATTGATATCAGAAGTATATCAATCAATTCCTACTGCTAAAGCACTAATACATACTCACATTAAACTTTTGACTTACAATCCTCTAATGCAAAAATATGCTTCCGCAGAATATTTAAGGTATGGTAAATTTGGAGAAGCGATTAAAATTTTAGAATTACTAAAGATGAATAATGGTTTTGCTATTATGAGACTTCATGGGGAGTTAAGTTTGGGTGACTCTTTGAGAGATGCTGAAAGAAAATTGGAGGAGAAATTAAAAAATGTCAGGTAAAAATCAACTATCAGCATTACTAATTGGACCTACTGATAAAACTAAGATATTTAGATTCGGAAAAATTAAAGAAGACGAATATGAAACATTAAAACAAGAATTTGGAAGAGTTCTTGCTAAACATATTCATAGAGTAATTATAATTCCAGATGAAGGTATTCCTCTTGATATTGCAAAGTCTTATAAAGAAAATGGAGGATTGAGAGTAATAGGTTACTTACCAAAAGGAGGATGTGAAGAATTGAAGAGATATTTTAACTACTGTGATTCTTTAGAGGAGATAGATGGGGGGTGGAGTACTTTAAATACTTGTCTAAGTTTAAAAGGAGATGTAATGATAGGGTTTGGTTTATCCCCAGGAACATTAACAGAAATAGCATATTCTGCATATCATTTCAGATACTTAAAAAGAAGAATTCCCATACTTTTATATGAAAAAGCAATAAGTTCAAGATTACAACCAGAATTAGAAGAAGAAGTAGATATAAGATATTTTAATACACCATCGGAATTAGATGTTATATTAGAAAAAATAGGACTGGTAGGAAAATGAAACTTTATCAAGACATAGCAAAATTTTATGATTTACTTTATTCTTATAGAGATTATGATAGCGAAGCAAGATTTCTTCTAAGAGAATTGGGAGAAAAAGAAGGTGCAAGAATTCTTGATGTTGCTTGTGGCACTGGAAGCCATCTAACAGCAATAAGAAGAATGAGACATTCTTTAATACTTTTCGGAGTTGATATAAACAAAGAAATGTTAAGGGTCGCCAGAAAGAAAAATCTTGAAGCCAGATTGGTATGGGGTGATATGAGAAATTTTAGAATTAATGAAGAATTTGATCTTCTTTTTTGTTTATCCAGTTCAATTCAGTATAACTTAACAGAAGATGATTTGATAGGAACCTTGAGTAACTTTAGAAGACATTGTCCTCAAGGAAAAATAATATTCGACTTAGCTTATTGTAAAGAAAGATGGAAAGAGGGATATACTAATATAACTGCGAATAGTAATGGTAAATATGATGTAGTAGAACTCTTCACTTCACATTCAAAAGATGCAATTTCTTTATGGAATCCTTTATATTTAATAAAGAATAATTCTACTGGAAAAATAGATATGTATGTAGACCAGCACAGAATAAGAATATATGGAATTGATGAAATGAAAAAAATTTTAAAGAGAGCAGGTCTAAGATTTAGGCTTAAATATGGATTTGAGGAAGGAGAAGAAAATGGAACACCAATATTCATTGCAAGAGCGTAGAAGATTGCATAACTTAGCTATTGCAACAATGTATTTAGAGAAGGATGTAAATATAGGAGGGATCATAAGAACAGCAAATGCTGCTGCAGTAAAAGAAGTTATTATTGTTGGAAGAAGAAAGTTTGATTGGACTGGTATAACATCTGCAAAAGGAAAAACACCAGTTACGCGTTTAAGGACACTTGATGAATTTTTAGAGTATGTAGACCAAAAGAGTTACAATTTATGTGCTTTAGAGATCTCTCCAAATGCTACAAATATATTTGATTTTAAATATCCAGAAAATCCAGTACTAGTTGTGGGTAATGAAGGAAGAGGTATGCCAGAAAAATTATTAGAAAGATCTGAATTAATAAAACTACCTCAGTATGGGGACGTCGAATGTTTAAATGTAGCAACTTCTTTGGCTATTGCAATATATGATTGGATCAGGAAAAATGCTATATTACCAGAGAGAAAAATAAGAGATTATAAGTTTATCTAGAAAGAAATATAAACTTAAAATAGATAAAGATAATATGAATAAAAAAATACTCGCTTTTGTTTATGACAAAGAAAGATTCTTGCTGCTTAGAAATAATTCTGAAGACCTTTCACATGGAGGAGATCATTGGTTTACTGTAACAGGCAGTATAGAAAAAGATGAAAATGAAAAAGAGGCAGTTAAAAGAGAGATAAAGGAAGAAACTAACTTAGATGTTAAAGAAATAATTGATTTGAATTGGGCTTCCATTTATTCTTGGGACGGAAGAGATCATAAAGAAAAGAATTTCTTGGCGTTTGTAAAAAAGGGAAAAATAAAGCTTAGCCAAGAGCACGTAGATTTTATGTGGTTAAAATTAAATGATTTTATAGAAAAAATAAACTGGGATTCGGATAAAAATGTGTTAAAGAAGGTATTAGAAAAAGCTCTTAAAGGAGAAATCCTTTTCAAAAAAGAAAAAATTGATGATTTTAGAAATAAATGATATGATTCTTCGGTACATCCTATATTGTTTTTATAAATTTAGTAAGGATTTCTCTAAATAAGATAAGACTAAAGAAGAAAGAGGGGGTTTAAAGGTATAAAGTTCAATTGAACATCTAATAAGCTGCTTTTTAACAATTAAAAGTTTTTGATAGTCTAATTAACTCCAACCATTTATTTACACCCAGTTTTAATTCTGGAACAGCTAATTCATAAGGACAGCAATTTATAGCTTGATGTTTTGTTATGAAGTTATAGTAAATCTCTATTCCTTTCATAATTGCTTTCGCACTATCAATACTACCATGAAAACCTCTAAATGTTTTGGTTCTATGCCTTACTGAATTATGTAGTCTTTCAATAGGATGATTAAAACCTTCTCCTTGAAAAGCATTAACTACATTATGAATAATATTATATTTTCTATTATGCTTATCATATCCAAAAACTTTCTTTACGACATTCTCATAAATAGGATGGGCATCAGTTGTAACTACTTTAGCTTGATTTTCTGATTTTTCTTTAATCTTTTTTAAAATACCTCTTATTTCTCTTCGTTCTCTTGCTTTTACATATTCAGAAGCCACCATAAATCTTGTTTCTGTATCTATACTATCTATAAACCAGTTTTTATCTACACCTAATTTTCTTTTATGGCTTTTTCTCCTATGATATTCTAGCTCATCTACTTGGATTTCAGAGCCAGTTTTAACTTCTAATCTATCTGTAAACTTGCTTATTATCCTTGGATATTTAATAACCCAAGAGTATATAGAAACCCAACTTGTATTTTCAGGATAAAAGGCTTGTAGATGTTCTTGGATTTTTCTTGTACTTATCCCTCTATAGAATAGATCGAGACAGAGAGTTATCTTTTGAGGATCGTTTCTCATCCTAAAAAATCCATCATCATAGGTAAATCTATATTTACAATTCTTACAAGAGTATCTCTGAATCTTTCCTCTATTTTGTGTTTGTCTAAAACCTCTTTTTTTTATATATTCAGAATTACAATTAGGACAAGAAAGGTTTTTATATCTGTTCTTATTTCTATATTTGGAATTGAATTGTGCTTGACCGTACATTTTGATTCCCGAAGCCCTTCGGGGCTTCGTTCAATTTATTTCTTTAAAGGATTTTTCTTTTCTAAATCCTCTTTGATTAGGATAGCAATTCTGCTGCTAAGATTAATACCGTTCTTTTCACAAAACTCTTTAAACTCTTTTAATAGATTTTCTGGTAGTGTTATAGTAAGTTTCTGGTATTTCTTATCCATACTTATTAGTAAGTATTACTACTATTTAAATATTTCTATAAACTTTCGAGTTACAACTTATGAAGTCCCTTTAACTTAACAATGCACAATTTTGCATAGATTTATAAATTTACTTGACAAACTAGAAAGATGGAAAGCAAACTTGCAAAACTAAAAAAAAATTATTCAGAACTTGAGAAAAAATACAAACTTCCAAGCTACAAAGAGTTAAATGAAGAATTTGATATTGAGAAAGCCCAGGAGCTTGAGACAGACACATTATTAAGAGAGATAAGAAAAGTTATTATGGATAAGGTTATAGCTTATCTGAGATTTATTGAAATGCTGTTAAATCCGAGCAATGCGCCGATGTTCTTTTTTGCATTATTAAAAGGCTTGGATAATGGGGACAAAAAAATACTTGAAGATTTATACTCTAAACTTGGAAGGTTGAAAATTGAAGTAGTTGAAATTGACAATGATTATTCTGAGAAAAATGAGGCAGAGTTTATTATACACGTTTTCAACGAGTGGAGGGAAATTAAGGAAGATATGAAGAAAATAGCAAAATCTCTTCAAAAAAGCTGGGACAAGAAATCAGAGAGAAAAGATAAGAGCTATTTGGGGTAATTCTGTTTTTTCTGTTATTAGCTTAACTTAACCTTAATATTATGAATTAAATAATTAACCTATCATAAATTAACAGAAATATGCTAAGCAATTATTTTTTGTGAATATTATTAATAAGGAGGAGTAGAAGATAATAATATTGAAGCAATTAAAAGAACAAATTAAATGATTAAATAAAGTGTAAATCACATTAATATTTGAGTTAAATCGCACTAATTAAGAATATCATCAACACAAATTTCAAAACTTGAAACAGGCATCTTCAGATGCCAGCTTTTCAGCATTTGAGGTGAAATTTCTCCAATTATGCCTACATCTTTTCCTGAATAAATAATTTTTCCGCATCTTCCGTCTATAAATCTCTCATCCCGAGTTTCTTGAATTTCAAATTTTCTGTCAAGCATTCTTCCTAAATATTCAAGAATTTGCTTTATTTCTGTGAAATTTCCAGGAGAAATTGAACAAGCAAGATTATTTTTTTCTTTTATTCCTGTTTCCTCTTTCTCATCTTTGCTGAATACTACTCCTGTCTCAAATATTTTTTGGGGATATTCTGCATCTGTATTGTCTCTCAAAATTTTCAGAGAGTTTATCAACAATTTTCCTCGCAAAATTTTGTAATCACTCTTGCTTTCTTCAACTTCAATAAAATCTTTCATGCCAGCTTTCTTTGCATCTTCCTGAGTTATAAGATGCAAACTTGAACACTCTAACATTCCCAGTCCTGCAAAAATTTCTGAAATTTTTCTCTTACTGCTTTCTTTTTCGCTTTCTTCTCCTATTGTGGAAATCTGCGGGATTTCTGGAATAAATTTGTCATAGCCATAGGCAATTGCTATATCTTCAATTAAGTCTACAGGATGCATAATATCAACGCGATAAGAAGGAATTTCAACATTTTTGTTCTTGTAATTATAACCCATTCTCTCAAGATATTTTTTTATTTCTTTTTCATTTAACTTGATGCCAAGAAGCTTGTTCACATTTTCCATATTTAATTTCATTTTTTCTGGCTTAAGATTTGGAGTTAAAACCGGCTTTTCGTAATTCAGTTTCATTTGATAAATGTTTCCATGCATATCTGACAGCATTGTTACAAGGATATTAAGAGTTTTGCTTAATACAGAGAAATCAAAGCCAGAGCATTCAATAAAAATATCTTTAGTTTTTTCTGTAATTTTTCCTGTTTTATGCGAGTTTATGATTGGAGGTAGACTTAAAATCTCATTTTTTGCATCAACAAATACTGGAAACTTTTTCATTCCTTCAAGCAAAAAAGCATATTCCCTGCCTGTTGGATGCCTCTGCAAAATCTGCAATCCATTCATCTCCTCACTTGCTTCAAGAGGAATAAAATTGATATCTTCCGGCTTTCTTGCTTCAAACTTTATTGGAAGAGTGATTTTTTCAAGAGGATAGATGCCTATTGCTATTTTTTTTCTGTTTCTTCCAAGTGTCGAGTGAATTTTCTCTTGTATATCTATTATCTCTTTGATTTTTTCATCATTAAACTTGAGATTTTTTACAATTGCACAGGCTGTAAAAGGCCTGACATTTTTCACGCTTGAATCAATTTTCACCTGGAAATTTTTCTCTGGCTTATTAATTTTATATTTTCTTAATCCTGTTTTCTTTCCTGTATATGATTCTAAGGCGCGCAAAATTCCGCTTTGGGAAAGCATATCTGGGCGGTTAGGGGTTACTTCAACATCAATGCTTTTTTCAGAAATATTTTCAACACCCAATCCAAACAAGCTGAGATAATTATTTAATTTATCATCAGATAAATTTCCTATTATTTTTTTTACTTGATTTTTATCTAAATTAACTACTGCCATTTTATGCTGATAGCTTTAAATAATTTAATTTCATATTATTATTGTTGTGGGCCAATAGTTTAATGGTAAAACATTTGTCTGAAACACAAAAGTCCCGAGTTCGATTCTCGGTTGGTCCACAACCTTTAATTTTTGGTTTAATAGAAAGGTTTAAATATGAAAAGGCATTATTATTAAAGTGTTTCAGACAAACCATTAAGCTAACCGAGCTCGGAGCTTTTTTCTTATTTTTTATCATTTTCAAATTTTCACCTTGAACATTTATCCATGTCCTGGAATAATGTAATCTGCTATTTTTAACATTTTTTTCCTGCTTTCTTTTAATTGTTTTATATTATCTGCATAAGAATCTTCAACAGGCTCATTTTCTTTCCAGAAAACATCTCCTACAATTGCAATTTTTCCTTTATTAGTGTTGACTACAAAACTAATTCCAGTATTAGAATGCCCTGGTGTTTTTATTATCTTAATATTTTTTGAGAAATCTTCTTTCCAATCTTCGACTGTGTCTTCATGCCATATTCCAAAATATTCTAATAATCTCGCATTTGGAAACAAGCCAATGTTTCTAAAATGGTCTGCATGAGAGTGAGTTAATGCAACATAATTTATGTCTTCTGGATTTAAATTTTCTTTTTTTAATGCATTTATTAGAATATCTTTACTTTTTAATAGTCCTGGGTCTACAACCATTTTTATATTTTCATCTGTAATTAAAGATATTGTTGCGCATGTCCTTTCTTCCTGGCTTTCTTCAGACTTGGCATCTGCTGATGTGTATCCCTTCACTAAAATTTTTACTACTGCCATTTTTATTTGTTATCATATCCTCCAGCCAGTTTATTTCCGTGCTTGAACTGCTTTATCTTGTCAATTGGCATTCTTTTTTCGTATTCTTCAAGAACCTTGCAAGTTTCTTCTTCCAAATCAATGTTGCAGATGAATGCTATCTTGAACAATAAGTATGACATGTCTCCTATAAAATTCCCGACTTCTTTATTGTTTTTTTCTATCATTTCTTTTTGCTTGTCTTCATTTATCCACTTTATTAAATGCCACATTTCTCCAATTTCCTCGTTCATATTTAACATTAAATCTTTTATCTCCCCTGTTTTCCCCCAATCTCTTTCTATATTAAATTTTTTTATTTTATTCTGCAACTCGCGAGTTTCCATTTTATTTTGCAGATATAAATTTCTGCAGATATTTATTTTGCATTTTCAAATTCAATGAGCCAGTGCCCAAATTTTTTAATTTCATCAATATTATTATAATCAGCAAGTCTTAACTTGGTTAAATTTTTAACTTTCTTTTTTATTGTTCTGCCTGTATATTTTTTTGTTTTTGGATTATATTCTTCCAAGATTAATATATCGCCCTCTTTTAAGTTAAAATCTGCCAGCCTTACATCTGCATTTTTCTTTCCTTCAAGAACTTTCTGGAACAATTCAGGCCAGGTTTTCTTTTTTATTTCTGTCATTTTTTAAAAAACTTTATTTTTCTCAGCTGTTCAAGGTTATTTTTGTAAATTTCCCTGAAATCTTTTATATTATAAAGCATCATCATCATTCTGTCAAATCCAGGACCCCATGCTAACACAGGTATTGGCTTTCCTAAAAGGGGGGCTGTTACTTCTGGGCGGAAAATCCCTGCTGCAAATACTTCAATCCACTCTTTTCTCTCTTCATTCCAGACATCTCCTTCCAGGCTCGGCTCTGTGTACGGGAAGAAATGCGGCCTGAAGCGTATTTTCTCATATCCCATTTTTTTCGCAAATTCTTTCAAATATCCAAGCAAATTTTTAAAATTAGCATTTTCATCAATAACTATTCCTTCTGTCTGATTGAATTCAAAGCCGTGGCTCCAGTCAAGAGTAT